>Ga0209796_10000029_pt1 | contig 230862 bp, 191 predicted proteins | sample AgamicOrSfrz_FD_187167 | JGI IMG/M metagenome (GOLD analysis project Ga0209796, IMG submission 187167) | Agave microbial communities from Guanajuato, Mexico - Or.Sf.rz (SPAdes) (version 2) | ecosystem: Host-associated > Plants > Phyllosphere > Phylloplane/Leaf | place: Guanajuato, Mexico...
TAGAGAGCACGGTTCGGTACCTCGGAATTGAGGTCGATGATGCGCTCGAGATGGCGGAGCAAACCGACGTGTGAGGGGACGTAGGCCGGACAGCGTCGGGTCGCTGTCCGGCCATAACCGGTCGTTCGACATACCGCCGTAAATCCCCGACAATTTGGCGAACTCAGAGTGGTCTACAAACACGTCGACCTCCGTCGACCGGTCAACACAGTGGAGCAACCGACGTGACAGTTGAAGGCAAGCGGGTGGCGGTCGTCGCGCCGGCAGGCGTTCCCGACATGGACAATCTTGCACAGTCAGTGTCTCTGCTTGAGCGTTGGGGATTTTCTGTCTTGGTAGGCGGGCACGTGGCTGACCGGTTCCGCTATTTCGCGGGATCCCATCAGCATTGAACTGGCGATCTGCTTGCGGCGTTGGCGGACCCCGCGGTCGATATCGTCTGGATTGCACGCGCCGGCTACGGCTGTGCGCATGTGCTGCCAGCGCTGCCAACTACGGTGCCACGCGACAAAACGGTCATTGGCTTTTCCGATGTGACTGCGCTTTTTTATGCGCTGCGACAGAGTCCTGGCATCCGTGTGATTCACGGCCCGACGCTCAACGGCCTCGCTACGAAAGTTGACGACATCTCGCGCCGCAGTGTTCTCGATGCGCTCACAGGGGTCACGCCGGCGCCGCTTCCGCTCGAACGTTTGCATGGGCCAGCCGATTCAATCAAAGGACCTCTTGCCGGCGGCAACCTTACGATGCTGGCCAGCATTGCCGGGAGCCGTTGGCAGCCTAGCTTTCGCGACTCGATTGTAGTGCTGGAGGACGTTACTGAACTAGCGTACCGCCTTGACCGCAGCATAATGACGCTACGTCACGCCGGCATCCTCGATGGCGCACTTGCGATTGTCCTCGGAGAATTCGTCCGCTGTGCCTTGCCGGCCGGGGCGGACTACTCACTCGCGGATGTGCTGCTCGACGTGTTAGCACCGCTCGGCGTCCCGATTTACGGAGGCCTCCCCGTAGGACATGGTGAGCGTAATCTGTCGTGGGTACTTGGGCGGCACGCCGATATCCGCGAAGGCGCGTTGCTGCGATAGGTTCGACTTTCGCATATCGTTCCTATCAATGGCCGCGATGTCCGGAGGCGACTGCCCCTTGTAGGTCGGCCAGGGCCGACGGCATCGGGCGGCACGCGGCCATGGCCGGTCAGTCGACCGGCCGGTTTGTGTAGACGACAAACTGTGAAACGAGGGCTCGGCGCTGGTCGGGAACACCGGAAAAGGAGTGTGGATTGGAAGCAGGCGAAATCGATCGTATTTTGGCAGCAGTCTACGGTAACTACGCGTGGGCGGTGAAACAGGGGCATGGGAGCTTTCTTACCGTAGAGTTTGGAATGCCATCGCTTCAAATCCGTGAACCCATGGACGTCCCGCCCCAAGCATCAATGCAGTCCCGCTCAGGTCTACAGCGTCGACGCGTCAACGTTGTCGGAAAGTGGCACTTGTGGATTCATTGCTGCAACTGGTCAATCTCGTTTATGGGCGGCGAAGCAGCTCACAGCGAGTCGTCACGTGAGGCCATCGCGTCTGCAACTGAGCAACTCGACGGACAGAGGTTGTCTTCTGTCCGTCGACATTCAGCCCAAGGAACTTGGACTTTCACATTCGATCTGGGCGGCGAATTAACCACGTGGCCGTACGGGGACGATCCATTGGAAGAGCAATGGTTGTTCTATGAGGGGCAGTCGGGCCGGGTCCTAACAGTCCGTGCCGACGATTGCTATTCGTATGGTCCGGGCAATCAACGGCCCGACGATATCGTCTGGAGCGCAATCAAGAGTTGACGTGCCGTCAAAGGCAAATTGGCCTGCGACCGCTTGCGCCAGTTCCTCCGATGGCCTTGTCGAGTGTCAGCTATCAAGCGAAGCCACCGGCCGCTTCGGGTCGGTTTCGGCCGACCGGCATCCAGCAGAGGTCGGCCAGGACGCGACGTTCGCTTTTGCAGGCACTTCCACATCGGGTTACCCGCAAACGGCCTGACGTTCGATTGAGGCCGTCAGGGTTGGTCGCCGATCTGGTCTCCTCAAGTTTCCATCCATTCCTGCCGATAATGCCTTTTTGACCCTCGAAGCGTAAGGCCGGGCCATATGGGCTACTGTTTCGACAGCACTTGTAGAGACGTATTTCGGTTCAATCACAAGGGATGTAACGAACGACCCAGTGCGGATATTTTGAAATAGACATGAAACGACCAGCTATCGTTATGATTGCGGCCTACGTGCTGATTTTTCAAAGCCTAAGCGTATTTATGGTGGTTTATCCAGCATTAAAATACGGCTATTTTGGGGCCATCCCCGTTATACCTGGCTCGAAACTCCCTTTTTCTCTCCAGTGGTTGTACGTCTGCGTTGGAACCTTGCCCAATATCGTGATTGCGATGGGTCTGCTACGAGCCGATCGCCGCGCACGTACCGCATGGGCCGTGTTCATCGCCCTAACTTTCGCGATTGGCGTTTGCAACACGGGGACTGCCGGCTTGACAGCAGGAATGTATTTAACTTCGCTAGATCTGGTGCTTCTCGTACTTTTGTATACGGGCGGAGCCCATCGGTATCTGAACGGGCGAACATCCGCAAAGCTACGATTCGATAAAGACGACGTTCAGGCCATTGCGCTTCATGCGCTAGCTGCATTCGGTACGTACGCAACGCTGTCGATGCTCTTCTCACGTTCGCTTCCCGGAGATCCTACGCAGGTTCAGTCGCGCGCGGGAGACCTTATGTTGATGTTCGCCGCGCTAATCGTGGCCGCATACGCTACGCACCCGGCGAAAGCGCCGCTGGTCAGGGAAACTGCGCTTCTGCTTGTCTCTTTGTCAGGATTCTTGACAATTCTGTGTGTGAGCAGCCAACTGATGTTGCAAGCGCTCTATCCGGCAGCGATGTTCGCGAGCTACGACTGGAAGCACACGCTTCCTTGGCTTGCCACCTTGGCAGGAGCAGGTCTCGTCTTCCTCCTCGTCAGTTACCGCATCTCGCGCATTACCCGACGTTGAGTCGGCAGTCGTTCGCTGCGACGAATGGCAGGCGAAAGTCCGCTCTGGGGTCGAACTGACCCAAGTTACACGAGGCAGCCGCCGATCACAATCGGACGTCCGACGCCGCCGTAGGAATCGCCGACAATCCTACCTACGAGGACGGACGACAATTCCAAGTGCAAGAAATAGATACGCAATTTGGCTTACTTAGCGTTGTGAACGAGCCCACGTACTGATTGGAGTCACAAGACAATGTGCGATCGTACGACTTCGAGGTACTGCTCACGCGAGACACGCCTGCATCTGTCCATGGGATAGCGTTGAACGGTAGCGGATATTGGTCGCTGGCGCAGAGGAGGCTGCTCATCGATGCATGATCACTCTGCGCTAGTGCTCGGCGACAAGCCTTACGTTGCGGTCGGCGATCACGTCGCCTGCCTCTCGTTTTCAGGGTACCGGCTTGATTACGCGACCGGTGAAGAGCGGGATAACTGACAGAATTCGAATGCTGGTTGCAAACGATCCTGTGCGTCGTGCAGCGGCCAGTTTGAGACGTTTGGCATTGCCTCAAAGATCATCGACGATCTGACGTCGCATCGGAACGATCCAACGTCGCGCTCGGTTGATCGGATGCTGCCCGGTTTGCTCGAGCTAATCGAGCTTCGGTGTGTCGGCCGAATGTCCAGAGTCGCTGTGGGGTGCTCCGTGTGCGATTTTTCTTGATGGAATAGTCATCGCTCCGACTCCAGCGACGACACAAACCAGCCCCAACCACGCAGACTTGGATAGCGATTCCCCGAGAAACGCAATGCTTATCGCGACGCCAATGGGAACCCGCAGATAAGCTTGCGCCGTTGTGCCGACCGAACCTAGCGTTTGTACAAGTCGAAAGTAAATGACGAACGCCATTGCAGTGGAAAAGATCGCGAGCGCCGTAAGCGCCATGAGCGATTGCAACGAAGGATGGAGTGTCCAGGGGCGGTCAACCACAAGACTGAAAGGAACAAGCAGGACCGCACCGACGATGAGCGAACCCGCAGCGGGAGCGGCCGGAGAAAGTCCCTTGAACGACCGACCATAGATTGCTGCTGCTGCATAGCAAACCGTTGCTGCGACAATCGCCAATTGCGGAACAAGCTGCCTGCCAAGTCCCTCGAATGCGCTGATGCCGACAACCAGGCATATGCCGGCAATGCCTGCAACGACGCCGAACAACTTGCGAGGCGTAATTTGCTCATGGCGAGTAATAAGCCAGGTTGCGAGAAACGCCATTACAGGCGAAGCTGAGTTAAGGATTGTCGCCAGTCCAGCTTCCACCGAGCGCTCGGCCGACGCGATAAGCGTGAATGGAACAACGCTGTTCAGCAAGGATTGCACAAAGAATCGACGCCACACAGCCAAATCACGCGGCATGGGAATGCGTTGAGCAGTCATCCAGAGCAGAAGGAGCGAACCCGCAATAAGCGTTCTCGCCGCGATGAGCGTGAGTGGAGGAATAGTAGTGACGCCGATTCGGATGAATGTGTACGAGGCTCCCCAGAGTGTTGAAAGCGTCAGAAGCAGGATTAAGTCCAGAGAGGGATTCGATCCACGTACATTCATTGCTTGTGCTGTAGGCAATTTGTTTTCGCCGTGAGGAGGTACAGTTCCCGAACTACGCGACACATGCCGGGCGGAATGTTGGGATTATGCAAGTGCCCCCGCGAGAATGTTTCAGGGTGAACTGAAGAGTGGATTCCGCCCTGCGAAAACCGAATCTTGACCGCCCGCGAATTGTGGCGACTGTCCGCTATTGAGAAAGATGGATGTCCCTTATGTCTGCAGGTCGAAAAGAGACGCCCATCGCGAGGCCCTTCTCTCATCCCCGACAACCGCAACTGATTTTCCCGCTCGTCCCTAGCCCGTCCACGTTTCGTTATTCTCCACTCGCGTGGCCGATATTGCGGCGCCGTGTCGAGCCTCCGGCAAGACGTCTTCTAGCTCGAAGGAGTCTTTGAGTTCCCCGGCTCATCGGCCGAATGATAGACACCGGTGAGCCGCCCAATGTAACCGTCGTTCTGACTGCGACGAATGAGCTCGTGGAAATCTAGCGGGGGAGCTAGAAGCGAGCGAGAAGACCAACGGATTGCAGAAGCAGAAGCAAAGCAGGCGATTAACGACGGGTTCAACCCGCTAGATAAGCCTCGGCTAGCTGCTGAGCCAGGACGTTATTGGAAACGAGCGTGGAAAACGCGGCAATGAGCACCCGACGAAGGAAGTTAAATCCGCGCCGAAGCGCCAATACCGTGGGACCAGAAATCGGCACCGCATGTCGCGATTAAGCCGGTTGATCCCAGCAGCCGGACGCTCTCCAAGCGCAATAAGGCATGGGGCGCCTCATCGACGACGAACTCTCGAAGCCGTTTCCTGACGACTTCGAGCTAACTCACCGTCACCACGCAAAACGAGACGCCGCTGATCCATGCTATGAATTTGAGCATGGCGCCGGGAGCATAAAGAAGTCTATCCAGCACTCACAGACTTGCTGTGCCGCGTCCGCCGCACGTATAGCCAAATGGCCGATATCAGGAAATAGAGAGCGCCGATCGCGGCGTAGCCCGCAATCTTCTCTATCACGGGCGTCACGGACGAGTGGCTTTGGGCAATGAAGAACAGGCCGGCCAGCGCCGATTGGGCACCGCTCAGGATCATCGCCCACTGTGCACCGACATGCTTCCAGCGACGCACGGCGGTCCCAAGCTGCAGCGCGCCGGAGAGAATCGCCCATATGCCGAACACCGTAAGTACCGCATGCGTGCCGATATTCAACGCCGCAAATACCGCCAGGGCCGCGATGGCGCTCATCGCTACGTTGACCGCCTGCGTACGGTTTACTGCCGCGCCGCCGTTGCGGGACAGGTCGACGAAATTGGCGAGCGCATCCCACGCCGGATAAACGATCAGCAGGATCGCCGCGCCTACCGTGCTCTGCCGGCCGACCGAAAACGCCAGCGCGACCCAGATCAGCGAGAATATCGCCCTGGAAAAGTAGTACCGTGTCAGCCATTGTCCATCGCCAGGGGCGTGGAATTCGGGGTAGCGCTCGACCATCTGCATTCCTTTGTACATTGAATCGTCGTTCCGGCCGACGCGCAGGGTGTCCGCCATGCGCATGCGGTTCCGACCGGATCTCCAGTGCTCCGAGTATCGCAATCGTCCGCACCCGCAGCTATCGGTCGGATGTCCGATGGCAAAGGTTCGCCGGCTCCCCTAACCCATGCAGGGCGATCTCTCGTGTCGACAGTGGCTGTTGTACCGTCCAGCCGCGCCCGTCGTCCTCCCGTTGCCTGCGATCCGGCGCAGGCGCGTCGGCGTCCGCCCATCGCTCACCCGCGCGGCGATCGCGAAGTACACGGCCCCCGTCGCTTCACACGAAAGCAGCACCCCGGCCAGTGCGTCCGCGCGCCGCACGAGATTGTTCGCGATGGAGCCCGCGCGCTTCCAGCCTCGCATTGCGGTGCCGATCCGAAAACTGAAGCGACAGGCGACTACGGCCGTTTGCGTTCCGGACCGAAGCCCGGCCGCGCGGCGGCCGGCATCGGCAGGGGGCGGGCGGATGCGCGCGCGAGCGAGATGCCCAGCGCCGCGCCAACCGCGAGGAACAACGAAATCGACAGGAGCGCGACGATGAAGGCGTGCGCAATGGCCACTGGGTCCTGTCGCGCGCCGAGCACCGTATAGAAAATTCCGCCGATTATCGCGACACTTAGCGACGTGCTGAGCTGCAGCGTCGAACTCGCGATGCCGGCGATCATGCCGGAAAGCGCCGGTGCGACGCGCCCCGTCACCATGCGCATCAGCGTCGGCAACGCGAGCCCCTGTCCGAAACCGGTGACGAACAAAACGGCGGCGAGCGGCGCGGACGCAAGCGGCATCCCGATTGGCGTGGCATGGATCAACCATGCAAGGCCGACAAGGCCGAAGATCTCCAGCCCCATGCCGAACGGATTGACGTAAGCGCCGATGACACGCGTGCAGAACGGGGTCGACAATGGGCCGAGGAGGAACCCCACGCCGAACGGCAAGAATACGAGGCCCGCGCTCAGCGCGTCGACGTGCAACGCATTCTGCAGATACACCGAGAACAGCAGGAAGAACGCGCCGATCGCGTACAGCAGTAGCGCGATCAGCAACGCACGTCCGAGCCCCGGCGCGCGCAGCGCGGCCGGATCGAGCAGCGGTGCGCCGCCGCGGCGAGCCAGCCGGCGCTCGTAGCGCCAGAAACACGCGGCGAGGGCCGGCACCGCGACCAGCGACACCCATGCCCAGACGGGCCAGCCTGCTTCGCGCCCCTCGATCAGCGGCACAATCAGCGCGCCGAGCGTGAGCACCGAGAGCGCGGTGCCGCCAAGGTCGAGCTTGCGCGCCTGCTGCGCACGCGTTTCCTTCAACAGCGGAATGCCAAACAGTACGACCAGAATTGCCAGCGGCAGGTTGACGAGGAAGATCGTGCGCCAACCGAGGTTCAACAGGTTCAGCGAGATCAGGACCCCGCCCAACGCCTGCCCGATCACCGCGGCGAGGCCGAACACCGCGCCATACAGGCTGAGCGCGAGCGGCTTTTCCGCTTCCGGGAAGATTGCCTGGATCGACGCGAGCGCCTGCGGCGCCATGATCGCGGCCGTCACGCCCTGCAACGCGCGACCGACGATCAGCGTCCACGGCGAACTCGCGAGGCCGCACAGCGTTGAGGCCGTCGCAAAGCCGACCAACCCGAGGAAGAACATGCGCCCGCGGCCGAACAGGTCGCCTAAGCGCCCGCCGGTGATCAGCGTCACTGCGTACAGGCCGGCATACGACGAAATGACCAGTTGCTCGGCCGACGACGAGGCGCCCAGCTCCGCCCGGATCGACGGCAGCGCGACGTTGATGATGAAGAAGTCCAGCGGCGGCAGGAACGCGCCGACGAGCAGGACCGAAAACATGGCCCAGCGGCGCGGGTCGAGCGAGACGGGATCATTTCGTGACATCGATGGCTCTCCATACGGAACTGATTGGTTCCAAATTAGGTAAAAAAATTTCAGTCGAGTAGGCGCATCGTGCGGTCGACCAGCGCGAGCATGTCGTGCTCGGCAACGCCGGTTTTCCCCAGCACGCGCATGCCTTCGACCTGGCAGACGAGTAATCGCGCCAGCACCTGTTCGTCCTGCTCGGCAATCTCGCCGCTCGCCTGGCCGCGGACGATCGCCCCCGCATAGAGCTGCTGCAGACGCCGGAACATGCGCCCCGTACGTTCCGCCACTTCCGCGTCGCGCGCGGCCAGTTCGGTGGTCATCGCAACCACGAGGCACCCCCGCCGGCCCGCCTCGCCGACGGATAGGCGCGCATAGCGCAGCAGTGAGTCGCGAATCGCATCCTTCACGGGGCCGGGTTGCGACAGGATGTCCGCGGTCGCCTTGAGCCCGTCGGCCATATACAGGTCGAGCGCCGCCAGCAGCAGCGCCTTCTTGTCGCCGAACGCCTTGTAAAGACTGCCGCGCGACAGACCGGTGCCGGCTATCAGGTCGGGCAGGGACGCGCCTTCATATCCGCGGTCCCAGAAGACGTTCATTGCGTCGCGCGCAGCGTCGCTGAGCTCGAATTCGCGGGGACGTCCCGCGCCAGCCGGATTTGCCATAGCTCGGTTCGCAAAGGATGCAGTGACTGAAAGTGAAATCGATTATATGGACCGACTGGTTCCGATGTCAATGCGCGTGTGTCGGCAGGGCGAGGGGAGTCGATAGCCCCCGGCCGGCTTAACGCGACCGCAGCGGGATGGGAGAATGCGGCGGGCGCCGTCCGGAAGTCGAAAATGGTGCCACGCCCATTCCCGCCGTCCCGCCCGACTGGCCCGTTCGTAAGCGCGTTGCGGTTGCCTGGCGCGATGCGAACCGTAAGCTTCACGTATGATCCGTGGTGACCGCCACGATCTTCCTCACTCATGCCCCCGTTCGACGTCGATGCCAACCAGACCGCGCTGCGGGTGTTTGATTCGGTAAGAGCGCTGGCATTCGTCGGCGACCTCAGCATGGGACAGCCGACGGACCATTCGTTGCGCACCGGATGGCTGGCGGCACGGCTCGCCCGCGCGGCCGGACTGGATTCGCAGGCTTGCGATACGGTGCGCGAGGTGGCGCTGCTGCGCTGGTCGGGCTGCACCGCGAACGCGTCGGGCTTCGCCGAAGTGTTCGGCGACGACATCGCGGTCAGGTTGGCGATGCTCGAGGGACGAGCGGATTGGGCCGCGCCGCTGGAGGCGCTGGGCGGCGTAGCGTCCGTCATGCGGCCGCTCGCAGAAACCCACTGCGAGGTATCGGGCGAGATTGCGAGCATGTCGGGCCTTTCAAGCATGACGGCAACGTCGCTGCGTCATATTTTCGAAACATGGGACGGCTCGGGGTTTCCCGCGAAAATGGCTCGCGAGTCGGTGCCTATGCCGGTGTTCGTCGTTGCGGTGGCAGGCGATCTGGAGATATTCGGTCGCACTTACGGCACCCAACGGGCACTCGAGCTCATCGAGCAGCGCTCCAACGGTCGATATCCGGGCCATCTCGTCGAAACTGCCGTCAGGAACGCAAGCGGTTGGCTTGATGAGGTCGAACGCGCGACGCGCGAGGACTTCGACGCTGCATTGATCACGCCCGACATGCAACGGACGACCTCGGCCGAGCTGATCGCCGATGTGATCGATCTCAAGTTGCCGTGGATGACGGGCTTTTCGCGCGCGGTCGCAGCGACCGCGGCAGCTTGCTGCGTGCGGCTTTCACTCGATCAAACCGCGCAAACCCGCGTCTACCAGGCTGCGTTGATTCACGGCATAGGCCGTGCCGCCGTCCCCAACGAGGTGTGGAATCAGCGCGAGACGCTGGCGGCGAGCGCCTGGGAAAAGATTCGGCTCGTGCCTTACTGGACGGCGCGCGCCGGCAGGCAAACCGGCGCCCTCGCCAAGGCCGCCGAGCTCGCTTCCTATGCGTACGAGAGGCTGGACGGCTCGGGATACTTCCGCGGTGCGGCCGGACGCGCTTTGACGCTTGAGGCGCGCGTGCTGGCGGCCTCGGTCGCGTGGGTGGCCCTGCGTTCGCCACGGCCCTGGCGCGACGCCCTGCCGGCTGATGCCGCCCGGAAGATCTTGCGCGAGGAGGTCGAGCGCGGCAGGTTGAGCGACGAAGTGGTCGACGCGATGGTGGACGCGGTGCCTGCGGGCAGACGGTCCGCGAAACGCGCGACGCAGGTGGCGCGCCTGTCGGCGCGGGAGATGGACGTGCTGCGCGTGATCTCGCGTGGCGCGAGCAACAAGGAGGCCGCGCGCGAGCTGGCGATGAGTCCGAGCACCGTGCGTACCCACGTAGAGAGCATGTTTCGTAAGCTCGATTGCTCGACTCGTGCGGCAGCCACCCTCAAAGCGTCGGCGATGGGGCTGCTGTAGCAATAATGCCTCGCCCGGTCTCGAGTTATCGTGATCCGGCGACGGCGCTCTCGCGCGAGCGGGTGGCAAGCGCCGGGCATCACTGAACCATATCGGTCACTCGACCGATACGCATGGCATGGGTTGTCGCGTAACCTGGAGCACTTCAATTGCTTCCCGCCCGGTATGCATGCCGTGACGCGCAACTCTGCGACGGCATCGTCAACGCCCGCCATTCATGAACCTACTGTTGCGTTTGTGCGTGACGTTCCTGCTGAGCTGGCGTCGTAGGCGACTGCATGTCCTCGATACCTGCGTCACGCCGTTTCGCGTGTGGCCCAACGACCTCGATGTGCTGCGCCACATGACCAATAGCCGCTACTTCGCCATTCTCGATTTGGGGCGGGTCGATCTGTTGTTGCGCTCGCGCGTCTGGCAACGCGTCAATGCGCAAAGGTGGTATCCCGTCGTCACGCTCGAGACAATACGATTTCATCGATCTTTGCATCTGTGGGAGCGCTACGACGTCACGACGCGCGTGATCGGTTGGGACGAAAAGCATGTGTTTCTGGAGCAGGGGTTCAACATTGGCGGGACGCAGGTCGCGCTCGGCGTCGTGCGAACGCGGTTTCTGAAGCTCGGCGGAGGTGCCGTGCCGACCAACGAACTACTGGCGCATATCGGTGTGACCCAGCCATCACCCGTTCTGCCCGAATGGGTCGTGCAATGGAGCCGGGCCGAGGGTGGGATGGCGGTGCATGCGGGATCTGTCCCGCAGACGGTTCGGGACGCGTCTTCGTGAAGACGACGTGGAGTCAAGACAAATTGAACGCCGATTGGTCCCCGCCTCCGACGACTTGATGGCGCTACCGAATCGCTTTCGGGCGCGGTGACGGCATGTGGTGGGATAAATCCGCCACATTCAATGCACGCCAGGGGCTGGATGTGCTCGACGTCGAAGCGTACCTCCGGCTGGTCTGCTCGCGCTGACGCGTCGCTCGGCGGACAACCGCCGTTGTTCCGGCCGGCCGCGTATGCATCGGTTTGACGGAGTCCGAACCGGGGGTCGGTCGTTCGACCGATACCGGTACATCGCGGCAATTGCGATCCTTCTCGTCACGCCCATGTCACCGCGACATTGCGTGTGCAAAGTTCGACTTCCCGATGAAGCTGCGCATGCCGACCAGGCTCGGATACAAGAATCGCAAACATATCGTCGCCACACGGTGACCAACGCATTCCCGGGCGGCTATTGGGGTTTGGCGCTTCCTGAGCCCTGGGCCCCGGACGCCGCGCCGGTGACGTTCTCGATCGCAACCTCTTCAAAGGAGCATTCATGTCCATTCGACTCAAACTCGCCGCCTCCATCGTTGCGGCTACGCTGGCCGGCGGCGCGCTCGCGCAATCCGCCGCGGGCAAAGCGGAGCGCATTCGCGGCGACATCGTCTCGTTCTCCGGCAACAGCCTGAAGGTGCACCGCCGCAGCGGCGATACCGTGCTGATCAATGTCGCATCGTCGGCCAACGTGAACGCGGTGAAAGCGATTCAGCTTTCCGATATCAAACCCGGTTCCTATGTCGGCGCGGCGGCCTTGCCGGGAGATAACGGCAAGATGATCGCGAAGGAAGTGCTCGTGTTCCCCGAAGCCGCGCGCGGCATGGGTGAAGGCCACTATGCATGGGATCTCGCCGCGAACAGCACGATGACCAACGCCAATGTGGATACCGTCGTTCAAGGCACCAACGGGCGCGACCTCAAGCTTTCGTACAAGGGCGGCAGCAACACGATCACCGTGCCGCCCGACGCGCCGGTCGTGACGCTCATCCCGGCGACGCGCGCGGATTTGTCGACGGGGAAGAAGATCTTCGTCGTGGCTACGCCGGTCAAGGACGGGGCATACGACGGACGGCAGATCGTGGTCGAGAAGGATGGGGTAGCGCCTCCGATGTAAGCCGGTCGTTCGGCGGCCGACACATTGTTCGCCGGCGTGCAACCGAATCAATTCACGTGGAAACAAAAGGGATTCATGTGAAGCTGCGGCTAGCATGCGCGGCGCTGGCCGCCGTCGCCGTCACGGCGACCGGCGGCGCGGCATGGCGGGGCGCAAGCCCGCATGAAGGCGCCCCCACACCGGTGAGCAACGTCGTATTGGTACACGGGCTGCATGCCGATGGGTCGAGCTCGGAGAAAGTGATTCCACTGTTGGCGGGCGCGGGCTTGCATGTGACATCGGTGCAGAACCCTACGACGTCGCTCGATGCTGAGGTCGACGCCGTTAAACGGGTGCCGCCACGCGTGGCGCCGTTTCTTCAGCGCCGGTGGCGGCGTCAACGGGACGATTCGGCCAGTACGATATCCGGCGTGCCGCCAGCCTGGACCATGATATAGACAACGTCATTGTCCGTTTCATTCTTGACGTGATGCACGACGCCGGGATCGACCGAGTAAAAATCGCGGACTCGAGTAGCGTGAATGCGCCCGTCCATATTCACCTCGACGGTCAGGACGCCGCGTACCACCATGAACTGATCGGTAACGTTCGTATGGTGATGCCATTGCGTTTCGCCACCGGGTAGCACCGTCGTCTGCTGGACGGTGTAGCCGGCCTCGCGTAGCAGCATCCGGTATTGCACCTTGTCGTTGGCAAGCGGGATAGTTCGATCGTCCATTTCACTCTGCTCCATATAACGATGCGTGCCGGCGCATTCAGGTTGGACAGTTGTTCGTTCGCTCGCGCGGGCCAGGCGCTTGCACGTCGGGCTGCGCCCACAGGTACCACAATACCGCGATAACAAAGTACACGGCGCCGACGAAGTCGGTGGCGAGCAGTACGCCGGCCAGCGCCGAGCGTGCGCCGCACGAAACCGCTCCCCAGCGCGCGCCGTACACCGCCCGACCTATCGTCAGCAGCCCGGCAAGTGCTACCCAAATCCCGAAGGCGCGGGGAAGTCCGTTCGACAATGCAACAATGCAGAATTGACGTGCCGACATCGCGCTCATCCTCCTCGAACTCGTGAGGGCGTCTCCTATCGTGACATTTGCTGCCATGCGCGGCTATAGGACGAATGACCGATAGCGCCGGAAAATATCGCGCTGTATCCGCACCAGCAGGCTCCAGCCTTTCCCGGCGAACCTCCTGGAACTCCTCACCATCCCGAAATAGCTCACCTTGATCGGCATTGCCTGGTCGCTAAAACAAAAGGTGAGACTTTGCGGGAGGCGGCCTCCTGACTCGCGGCTTTCGCTCCGTGCCGTAGCGACCCACACGCCGCACGCATCCTCACCCGGTAAACCCCAACCCCCTCTTTTCAAGGGGGCGGCGCGCACTTTATCTGCTGGCAACCTAACGATCAGATGCTTCAGGCGCAAACACCGGCGCAACGCCAGGCGCTATGAAGAGGAGACCAGGGCGGGCCGATTGGCGAAGACAACAGGCATATCTGACAAAGCATGGCCGGCCACAACGGAGGAGGGAGAACCAAGATGTCTCGCAGCACACACCCAGGAAACAGGGCACCACATCGCGTGACGATTCTTGCAGGGATGATTGCGGCCGTCGTGGGATCCAACGCGCACGCTTTCAAGATCAACACAGCCTCGTCCGACTGGGACCTGAACTGGGACAACACCGTCACCTATAACCTGGGCGTGCGTGCGCGCGGCATCGACCCGATGATCGGCAACAATCCGAACTTCGACGACGGCGACTATAAGTTCCGGCATGCCGGCGACGTCGTCACGAACCGCGTCGCGATAGTTTCCGAATTCACGGCCGCCTACAAGGGCTACATGGGCTTCAAGCTCTCCGGCTCGGCGTGGAAAGACTTTGCCTATGGCAGCGGCGACGTCACCAACCCCGGCGTCTTCGCGCCGGCCGGGGGCGGGTTGCCGGCCGTGACGTACCGCTCGCTCGCCGCATATCCGAACGGTCACTACGGGTCGTTCACGAACCGCTATTACGTTCAGGGCGCGCAACTGCTCGACGGCTTCGCCTTCTACAACACCGAAATCGGCGGCAAAGCGGTCTATCTGAAAGCGGGCCAGTTCACCGAGTACTGGGGCAACTCGCTGCTGTTTCCGTTCGCCGGCATTTCGGTTGCCCAAGGCGCGCTCGACAGCATCAAAGGTCTGAACTCTCCGGGTACGCAAACCAAGGAGCTGCTGCTTCCGCGCCCGCAAATCAGCATGACCGCGCAGATCACGCCGGAGCTCTCGCTGTCCGGACAGTACGCACTCGGCTGGACGTACAACCGGCTGGCTACGGGCGGCACGTACCTGCAGGCAAACGACGCCATCGCGCAAGGGCCCTCCGGACTTCTCGCGACGACGCTGCCGGGCGCCGCGGTCGGTCATCCCGGTGGCTTTGTGCCGGTGTTCGTGCCGCAGGGTGCTTCGAACACGCCGCCGCAGATCGACAACAACTTCGGCGTGAAGCTCGGCTGGACGCCGAGTTTCTTCGGCGGACAAATGGGCTTCTACTATCGCCGCTTCGACGAGTCGCAGCCGTGGGTGTTGACCAACTGGTCGCGCGGGCTTCCCACCGACTATCACCTTGCGTACAACCGCGGCGCGCAACTGCTCGGCTATAGCCTCGACACGACCATCGGCAACGTGGCCACCGGCTTCGAGCTGTCCTGGCGGCATAACACGGCGCTCAACACTGCGCTGAGTTCCAACATCGCAAGACAGACGGAAGGCGCCAAAGGCGACGTGCTCAACCTGATTGCGAACGCAATCGTTCCCTTGTCGAGCTCGCCGTTGTGGCAAACGGGCTCACTGGTCGCGGAACTGTCGTATTCGCATCTGCTGTCGGTGACAGGAAACGCGTCGATCTACAACGGCGTGGGCTACCGCGGATGTCCAAGCAACAACAAGTGGAATGGTTGTTCGACCAAAGACTACGTCGGCGCGGGGTTCGTGTTTACGCCGCAATGGCTACAGGTATTGCCGGGCGTGGACCTCAGCATGCCTACCTCGATGACAGTGGGTCTGTACGGCAACAACCCGCAGAACCCGGGCTCCTCCGCAGCAGGTCAGGGCTTTTTCACCTATTCGGTCGGCTTGCAGGCGCTGGTTCGCCAGAAGGCCACCGTAACGCTGGCCTACAACGGCTATCACGCACACGTGAACACCCGGTCCGTCACGCCGAGCGGCTTGCCGTACGCGTCGGGCGGCAATGGGCTGATCGATCTCAATGACCGTCCGTGGATCTCGTTGACTGTTCAATCGTGGTTCTGACGCGGACCTGGTAACGACTGGAGAAAAGCATATGAAGACGTTGTTTCATCTGATAACAGCAGGCGTCGTGACGCTGAATGCGCTCGGCGCATTTGCCGCCGTCTCGGCCGACGAGGCCAAACAGCTGGGCACCACGCTGACTGCGTTCGGTGCCGAGAAGGCCGGCTCGAGCGACGGTGTGATTCCCGAATATGCGGGCGGTTTGACAAAGCCGCCTGCCGATTTCGTGCCGAACAGCGGCGTGTGGCCGGATCCGTTCAAGAACGAGAAGCCCGTGCTTCGCATCACGGCGTCGAACATGGCGCAATACGCCGACAAACTGACGCCGGGCGTGCAGGCGCTGCTGCAGCGGTTCCCGGACTATCGGATCGACGTTTATCCGACCCATCGAACGATGCATTACCCGCAGTGGGTGCTCGACAATACGCTGAAGAACGCGACCCAGGCGAAGCTCACCGGCAAGGTGGAAGGCGACGGCGTAGAGGGCGCATTTGGCGGTATTCCGTTCCCGATGCCGAAGAACGGTTATGAGGTCATGTGGAACGCGCAGTTGAGCTATCAGCGCACCCAGTACGACGCGCAAAATGTCGGCGCGTATCTGGTCGACACTTCTGGCGCGCGCACCGAGCTGCCCGTCATGAATGTGATCGAGTACAAGCCGTACTACGACCGCAGCCGCGCTGGCGACAAGTTCAAGGGACCGCACGACCGCATGTGGCTGACGCTGCTCACGCCTGCCACGTCCGCGGGTATGTCGAACCTGGTCGACTATTCGATCAACTACTCCGAGGCCGACCAGGTGAGCTGGGCGTACTTCCCGTCGCAGCGCCGCGTGCGCATGGCGCCCGACTTCAAGTACGACACGCCGACAGCCGCCTACGGTGGCGTGCTGTTCTGGGACGAGGCGAGGTTGTTCGCCGGCCGCATGGACAAGTTCGACTTCAAGCTGATCGGCAAGAAAGAGATGTTTGTCCCGTACAACAATTACCGCTACTCGCAGCTTCCCGTCGATGACGTGTTCGGGCCGAAGCACATCAAGCCCGATGCGCTGCGTTGGGAGCGGCATCGCGTGTGGGTGGTGGAGGCAAGCCTGAAGCCGGACGCACGCCATGCGTATTCGAAGCGCGTGTTTTACGTGGACGAAGACGGCTGGACGCTCATGGAAGCAGACGGCTACGGTCACGACGGCAAGTTGTGGCGCGTAGGCCTTGACTATCCGATCAACTATTACGACGGCAATGGCGGCGTCTTCATCAGCGCGAACACGTTCTACGACTTGCAAAAAGGCAACTACTTCTCGTTCTTCACCAGCAGTTCGCGCGGCAGCCCACAGCTTCGTGTAGCGGACAAACTCGAGAAGCCGAATGTCTTCACGCCGGCAGGCATGGCGGGAACCGGACTTCGCTGATGCGTGCCGGTCTGCCGCACGGCAGACCGTAGAGGTACGAGCCGGCGGGCGGACAACTGCGCAACGCCCGCCGGATGCACGGAACAGGTTCTGAATCACCGAGGGCGGCACATGTTTCAGCAAAAGTATCCGGGCCTCGCTTGCAGGCGCGCCTTTGTGGCAGCGCCGTTCGCCACGCTGTTGGCGACGCTGTTGACGACGCTGTTGCTTACACTGACAGTAGCAGCGCCGGCATTGGCCGGCGCGCAGACGGGCGTCGGCGCGGCGGTGTCGCATGCCGCTCGGAGCGATCCGTTCGTCGATCCATTGGATGCCAGGGCGGTGATGCATTCTGATATCGCAAAGCGGCCGTTGATGGCTGTCGCACTCGCCGGGCAACGTCTGATTGCGGTCGGCATGCGCGGCCTGATTGTCGGTTCGAGCGACGGCGGCAAGACGTGGTCGCAAGTGCAGGCCCCCGTGCGAAGCGACTTGCTGGCGTTGAGTTTTCCGGACGCCGAGCACGGCTGGATCACCGGTCACGACGGCGTGATCCTGCATTCGGCGGACGGCGGGCGCACGTGGAACAAGCAGTTCGACGGACGCGTGGCACAGCAGGCGTTGATCGACCACTACAAGACGCGCATCGCGGCGGGCGATGCGGCGCTAAAGCCCTATCTCGACCAGCTGCTGCTCAACTACAAGGCCGGCCCTTCGCTGCCGCTGCTCGGCGTGTGGTTCAAAGACGCGCTGCACGGCATCGCAGTCGGACCGTTCGGCATGGCCATCGCCACGGACGACGGCGGAAAGCACTGGGCACCCATGCTCGAGCGCATCGAGAATCCCGGTTTCCTGCATCTGCAATCGATCAACGAAGTAGCCGGCGACGTTTTCATAGCAGCCGAAAAGGGAACCATCTTGAAGCTCGACCACGGCACCGGCGTTTTCCGCCCGGTCGAAACGGGCTATGCGGGCAGTCTCTTCGGCGTGACCGGCAAGGGCGACGTACTGATCGCGTACGGGCTGAAAGGCACCGTCTATCGGAGTTTCGACCACGGCACGAGCTGGTCCCGCGTCGACAGTCCTTTACACGGCCTCGTCACTGCCGCGGCTTACGTTGCGCAGAAGAGGGCGTTCGTGTTGGTAACGGCGGCCGGAGAAATCGCGCTCGCCGACGAAACCTCGCAAGCGTTTCATGTCCTCAAAGCCACCCGGCCGGTCGCCGCCACGGGCGTGCAGCCGCGCTCCGCGCACGAGATCGTGCTCTGCGGACTGGACGGCGTGCACGCCGTCGCGCTTCCGTAAATTCGTTCGCTTCGGAAAGGTCAACATGGGAATTTCATCTGATGGCGAGGGCGTCGACGCCATGCCGGTCATCCGCGATCTTGCGGAGTTCGACACGGCCTCCGGCTCCCGGCTTGAACGGCTCATTTTCAACCACCGGCGCTGGATCGTGGCCGTGTGCGCGCTGCTCACTGTCGTGCTCGGACTGCTCGCCACGCAGTCCACCATCAGCGCAAGCTATGAAAGGATGATGCCCAGGTCCAGTCCTTTCATTCGCAACTATCTGGCCAATATGGGTTCGCTGCGGGGCCTCGGCAATTCCGTGCGCATCGTCGTCGAAAATCCGCAGGGCACTATCTACGACGCCGCCTACCTGAAGACGCTGCGTGAGATCAACGACCGTATTTACCTCATTCCGGGTGTTGACCGCTCGTTCGTCAAATCGCTGTGGATGCCCGTGGTCCGCTGGACGGAAGTGACCGAAGAGGGCTTTCGTGGCGGCCCCGTGATGCCGGACAACTACGACGGGTCCGCCGCGAGCATGGCGCAGTTGCGCACGAATGTAGCGCGCTCGGGCATCGTCGGCGCGCTTGTCGGCAACGACCTGCGCTCCAGCATGATCTTCGTGCCGCTGCTCGACCGGTACGCGGACACCGGCCGGCCCGTGGATGCGCGCGCAGTGCACGACGAAATCGATAAAATCCGCCGGCAGTATTCCGGCCAGGAAGTGCGCATGCATGTGATCGGCTTTGCGCAACTGGTCGGCGATCTGATTCACGGCCTGATGCAGGTTGCCGTGTACTTTGCGATTGCAGCGGTGATTGCGGCCGCCGTGATTTTTGCCTACACCCGCTGCATGCGCAGCACGGCGCTGGTCATCTACTGTTCGCTGACGGCCGTGTTGTGGCAACTGGGTATCGTGCATCTGCTGGGCGTGGACCTCGACCCGTATTCGATCCTCGTTCCGTTTCTGATCTTCGCGATTGGCGTGTCGCACGGTGCGCAGAAAATGAACGGCATCATGCAGGACATCGCCCGCGGAACGGACCGCTACGTCGCCGCGCGATATACGTTCAGGCGGCTTTTTGTCGCGGGGCTGACCGCGCTTCTCGCCGATGCGGTCGGCTTTGCAGTGCTCATGCTGATCGACATTCCCGTGATTCGCGGGCTCGCGCTCTCGGCGAGCGTCGGAGTCGCGGTGCTCATTTTCACGAATCTTGTCTTCCTGCCGGTGCTGCTCTCCTACACCGGCGTCAACGCAAAGGCGGCCGCACGAAGCGTGCGTCCGAGCGACCATCATCCGTTCATTCGGCTGCTCACGCCATTCACGCGGCGCGGGCCGGCCACTGCGGCGGTGCTGTGCGCAGCGGTGCTCAGCGTTGGCGGTCTGGTGATCGGGCAGCATCTGAAGATCGGCGACCTGGACCCCGGCGCCCCCGAACTGCGCCCCGATTCGGTCTACAACCGCGACACGGCGTACATCACTGGGCACTACAGCCTGTCGACGGACCAGTTTGCTGTGATCACGCGAACACCGCCTGGCCAGATCAACGACTTCAGGACGCTGGTCGAAATGGACAACCTCGAACAGCAACTGCGCGACCTGCCGGGCGTTCAGACAACCCTGTCCATCAGCGGCCTGAGCCGCCGCAATACGGCGGCGGGATTCGAGGGAGACCCGCGCTGGATGACGCTCAGCCGCGATCCCGTCGTGTCGACAGATGCCGTCAATAACGCCTACGTAGCCAACCCGGAACTGGTCGACGATACGCGCTCAGTCGCGCCCATCGTGGCTTACCTCGCGGACCACCGGGCGGAGACGCTTGAACGCGTGGTGAAAGCGGTCGAGTCGTTCGCAGCACGGCACGACGGACCCGAGCGAAAGTTTCTGCTTGCGGCGGGCAGCGCCGGGATCGAGGCCGCGACCAATATCGCGGTCGAGAAGGCCAACCGTTCAATGCTGCTGCTCGTGTACGCGGCCGTGATCGTGCTGTGCTTCATTACGTTTCGTAGCTGGCGTGCCGTCGTGGTCGCTGTCGTGCCGCTCGTAATCACGTCCATATTATGCGAGGCGCTGATGGTCGTGCTCGGCATCGGCGTAAAAGTCGCAACACTGCCTGTTACGGCGCTCGGCGTGGGCATCGGCGTCGACTATGCGCTCTACCTGGTGAGTGTACAGTTGTCGTTGCAGCGGCGTGGCCGCTCGCTCGACGACGCGTATCGCGAGGCTCTGAACTTCACCGGAAAGGTAATTGCGCTGATCGGCGTGACGCTCGCGTCGGCGGTTCTGACGTGGATCTGGTCGCCCATCAAGTTTCAGGCGGACATGGGCATTCTTCTCACGTTCATGTTCGTCTGGAACATGATCGGCGCGCTCGTGCTGATTCCGGCGTTGTCCCACTTTTTCCTTCGCCCGGGAAAAGCCGCAGAGAAGAAAAAAGCGCTCGCGGACGGTCGCATCGCGCAGAAGCCGCGGTTAAAAGCGCAGACGCTCGCGGCAGGAGTAGACACATGCGAGTCGAATCAGGTATCCCGGCTAAATATAAACGGTGGAGACACAGATGAGCGGTAATCACACAAGCACGCTGGTGCACCGGTTTCTGCACTGGGAGAACGTGCAGCCGGATGCGGTCTATCTGACCGAACAGCTGCCCGACGGCCGCATAGTCGATTACACGTGGCGGCAAGTGGGCGACGAGGCGCGGCGCATGGCGGCATGGCTGCGCTCGCAGGAGCTTGCGCCGAACAGCGCGGTGTCGATTGTGGGAAAGAACAGCGCCCACTGGATCATCGCCGACCTGGCGATCTGGCTGGCCGGCCATGTGTCGGTGCCGCTGTATCCGGGCGTCAGCGCGGCGACGGCGCGATACATTCTCGAACACAGCGACGTCCGCTTGCTGCTGGTTGGCAAGCTGGACGGCCAGACCGATTACTGGGACGCTGTTCGCGACATCGTTCCTGCGCATGTGCGCCTCGTGAGCCTGCCGATGTCACCGCCTCTGCCGGGGGCACTGGCTTGGGAAACCATCATGGCGCAGCATTCACCTTTGTGCGACGTGCATTTGCCTGAGCCTCAGGATCTGGCCACGATCATCTATACATCGGGCAGCACCGGCTGGCCCAAAGGCGTGATGCATGGCTTCGGGACAATGCACGAGTATGCGATCGAGGCCGGCAAGTTCTGCGATTGGCGCCCTACCGACCGTGTGCTTTCTTATCTGCCGCTCGCGCATACGGCCGAGCGCTCGTTTGTTGAGTCGAATTCGCTGTGTCACGGCTTTCGCGTATTTTTCAACGACAGCCTCGCCAGCTTCACGGAGGATCTGCATCGCGCGCGGCCCACGGTGTTCATCTCAATGCCGCGGTTGTGGACCAAGTTCTACCAGGCGGTATGCGCGCGGCTCGGTGCAAGCGAGCAGGCACTGTTGCATACGACATCGCCTGAAGCCGGCGCGCTCAAAAAGCAGGTCCTTGCAATGCTCGGGCTGGACCAAACCCGGCTGGCATTCACGGGCTCCGCGCCGCTGCCCGCGGAGATTATCGACTGGTATCGCGCGCTTGGGCTGGAACTGCTCGACGTGTACGGCATGACGGAGAACTTCTCATACTCGCACTACAGCCGGCCGGGCCAGGTCAGAGTGGGTTACTCAGGTCAAGCCATGCCCGGCGTCGAGTGTCGCATCGACGAAGGCGGCGAGATCGTGCTCAAGTCGCCGACCATGATGCTCGGCTATTACCGCGAGCCGGAACTGACGGCCCAGAGCATGACCGCCGACGGCTTCTTCAGGACGGGCGATTGCGGAGAACTGGACGAGCTGGGCCGTCTGAAGATCACGGGGCGCGTGAAGGAAATCTTCAAGACGAGCAAGGGTAAATACGTCGCGCCCTCGCCCATCGAGAACCGGCTGAGCCATCCGAAGGTGGATGCGGCGTGCGTGATGGGCCACGGCCATGCGCAGCCGTTCGCGCTGCTGTTGATGTCGCCCGCCGCGCGGGCCGAGCTCGAGAACGGTGAAGCACGTCACGCGCTATGCGAGCAGATGCAAGCGCTGCTTGATAGTGCGAACGACGAACTGGAAGCCCACGAGCAACTGGAGTTCGTGGTGCTCGTCAAGGAACCGTGGACGGCCAGCAACGGCCTCCTCACGCCGACGATGAAAACGCGGCGCAAAGCGATCGAGGAGCGATACCTGTTGCGCGCGAGGGCGTGGGCCGAGCTTGGGCAGACTGTCGTCGTGGAAGAAGATTGAAGGCACTCACATGCGCTCGGAGCGGGGCACTGCTCAGTGCGGCTGGCATGCGAGGCTCGGCGAAAACACGCAACGGGAGAACAGAAAGCGTGAATAACTACATTGAGGGCGAACGCAAGGCGTATCGCGATCTCCTGCGCGGTGACACGATCGTTCAGCGTTTACAGGACCGCGATGCAATGCGCGGCAAATGCAACTGTGCACAACGCTTGCGTAACTTGCCCGAATGTGAAGGACCAAAGCCGGTTCACGGCGCTGCACGCGGGGGCGTCCCATGTCTCTGATCCTCTCGCGGCGCGACCTGAACTTTCTGCTCTACGAATGGCTCCAGGCAGAAGCGTTGACACGTATTCCGCGCTACGCGGATCACTCGCGAGAAACCTTCGACGCGGCGCTGGATACCTGCGAAAAAATCGCCACCGATCTCTTTGCGACCCACAACAAGAAGAGCGATCAGAACGAGCCGCGCTTCGACGGCGAGACGGTTCACATCATTCCCGAAGTCAAGACGGCGCTAGACGCGTTCTGTGCAGCCGGTTTGATGGCGGCCGGCCAGGACTACGAGCTCGGCGGTATGCAGTTGCCGCTCGTGGTCGAAAAGGCCGGCTTTGCTTACTTCATGGGGGCGAACGCTGCTACGGCCGGATATCCATTTCTGACCATCGGCAATGCCAATCTGCTGCTGGCACACGGCACCGCGGCGCAAATCGAGGCGTTCGTGCGGCCCGAAATGGAAGGGCGGTTCTTCGGCACCATGTGCCTGTCCGAGCCGCAGGCGGGCTCGTCGCTTTCGGATGTCACCACCCGCGCGGAGTACGAATGCGAGTCCCGACTCGGCGCACAGTACCGTCTGCGCGGCAACAAGATGTGGATTTCGGGCGGCGAGCATCGGCTGTCGGAAAACATCGTTCATCTGGTGCTCGCGAAAATTCCTGGACCGGACGGCAAGTTGACGCCGGGCGTGAAGGGAATCTCGCTTTTCATCGTGCCGAAGTACCTGGTCAATGAAGACGGTTCTTGCGGCGAACATAACGACGTGGTGCTCGCTGGACTCAATCACAAGATGGGGCACCGAGGCACCACCAATTGCCTGCTCAACTTCGGCGAGGGCGGGCGGTATCTGCCGCGCGGCAAAGCGGGCGCGGTGGGCTATCTCGTGGGTGAACCCGGCTCGGGCCTCGCGTGCATGTTCCACATGATGAACGAAGCGCGTATCGGTGTCGGGCTCGGCGCGGCGATGCTCGGGTACACCGGCTACCTGCATGCCCTCGACTATGCGCGCAACCGTCCACAGGGCCGCGCCATTGGCCCCGGCGGCAAGGACCCGGCAAGTGCGCAGGTCAAGCTGGTCGAGCATGCGGACATACGCCGCATGCTGCTCGCGCAGAAAAGCTACGCGGAAGGCGCGCTCGCACTGAACCTCTATTGTGCGAAGCTTGTGGACGAAGAGCGTGCGGCACACGGGACCGGCGACACTGCTACGCTTGAACGCATTACGCTGCTGCTCGACATTCTCACGCCGGTTGCGAAGAGCTGGCCATCGCAATGGTGCCTCGAAGGCAACAGTCTCGCAATCCAGGTGCACGGCGGCTATGGCTACACGCGCGAATACAACGTCGAACAGTTCTACCGCGACAACCGCCTCAACGCCATTCACGAAGGCACGCACGGCATTCAGGGGCTGGACCTGTTGGGCCGCAAGGTGACGATGAAGCAGGGCGCAGCGTTTCGCGTGCTCATTCAGAAGATCGAGCAGTGCGTCGCACAGGCCGCGTCCCAAACTGGCACGCGCATGCGAGCACACGCTGAGAGACCGGCTTATACAGTAGCCGGCAATGAGGCGCACGCCGAAGCACACACCGAAGCACACACCGAACCGGATTTAGCAGCGGATCCGCTAGCGCACACACAAGCCGACGCGCAACTCGCAAGCGACGCACGCAGCCTCCAAGAGGCAACCGGGCGGCTCGTTTCAGTCACACGTCTGTTATGTGCGGGCGCCGACCCGGCCGTGACGCTCGCTAACGCGTCGGTCTATCTGGAGGCATTTGGCCACGTCGTGATGGCGTGGATCTGGCTCGAGCAGGCCTGCGCCGCGCAACGCGCGATAAACGCTGGCGCGTGTGGCGAGAGCGAGGCGTTTTATCGCGGCAAGCTCGCGGCTGCTGCGTACTTCTTTCGCTGGGAACTCCCGCGTGTGTCCGCACAGTTCGATCTGCTCGCGAGCCTAGATCGCACCACGCTCGACATGCGCGACGCCTGGTTCTGATTCCGCGCGTCGAGCGGCATCGTGCTGCGCGGCGTTGCGGAATTCGCGCATCACACGCTTTTTGTGGGAAACGGGAAACAGCATGCACAAGACAACTCGTTCGGTGCAACAACTGTTCGACCTCAAGGACAAAGGCGCACTCGTGACGGGCGGTTCGCGCGGGCTCGGCCTGCAGACAACCAAAGCGCCCGTATGCTTTTCGGCGAAATGCAACCATGGCGAAACAAAAGCCGCCGTTCGCACGGCGGCTCGAACAGTCAAGCAACGTCGCAAGCCAACCTGCTGCCCGCAACGCGATCTATTCAATCAAGTCATGCTTGCGCGCCCACACCATCGCGTCATAGCGGCTCGACACGCCGAGCTTGCCAAAGATGTTCCGCAGATTCCATTTGACCGTTTCCAGCGTGATATTCAGCGAGAGGGCGATGCGCTTGTTCGACATTGCCTGTGCGACGAGCCCAATTATTTCGACTTCGCGTTGTGTCAGAACGGGCTGCAACTTCGAGCCTCCATGCCGGCGCGCGCTCCCTGTCGTGCCGTCGGGAACGGCGGCCTCGGGGAATTTGTCGAGCAGTTCCGTCGCATAGCGCAGCGTGGAACCCTCCAGTTTCCTCTCGCGCACCATGCTGGCCAGCATCTTGCCGGCCGGCGGCCCTTCGTCGATGAACGTGCGCACGAGGCCGAGCCGCTCCGCAGCTTCCACACTTCTCACAAAGCACACCAGGGCGTCGTCAGCGCTTTTCTGGTCGGCGAAGATAATGGCCGAAAGCAGGTCTGTCAGCGCTGTCAACCTGCCCCTGCCGAACGCCTCGGCGTGGCTGCGCGTCACCTGCAGCGCGCGCAATGCTGTCTCGGGTTCTTCGTCGCTTAAGAGCCGTGCCTTTGCCAGCGCTGCGATAGCAGGGATTTCTGCTCTCAAGCCCTGTTCCGACGGATACGCCAGCGCGAGTTCCTCCAGCGAGAGGTAGACCTCGCGCGCCTGTGTGCGGTCTCCCTTCAGGAGCAACACCTTGACCTGCTCAGCCAGCATGTGAACCACAGCACGCACCTGACGCATGCTGCGCAGATGCGCCACCTGATGCTGCAAGAAGGCCAAGGCCGCGTCCGCGCTTTCCTGCAGCAGGTCGAGCCGTGCGCGGCACAACGACGTGCGGATCATCACGTCCGGCCCCGACGATTGAAGCAGGCCACGGCGATTGGCGATTGTTTCGCGGGCGTCGTCGATGCGATCCAGTTCGTAGTAGACGTCAGCGAGCACGCTTGCACAGATGTTCGCGCTGATCGAATAGCGGCCGACAGCCTGAATGGAGCGAGTGAGCAGTGCGGAGCCCACACGCTCCGCTTCGCGCGCATTGCCCTGCAGCAGCAATGCCGAGGCGTGGGTTGCCTGGGCCACGAGAGCCATGTCGTTATGCTCGTCGGCGGGCGGGATAGGGTGCGTGTCGAACAGACGTTTTGCGTCCGCATATCGTCCCGCTGCGCCATAAGCCGCGCTCAACTCGGCGAGGCGCACGTATTCGAGAAACGGATTTTCCAGCGGCACGTCGCGATGCGGTTCAAGCAGATCGATCATGCGCTGCGAGTCGTCCTGCTGGAATGCAATGGCCGCGCTGATGAGCGGGATGCTGTGCGCGACCTCGGGATCGCCCGAGGACAAGCGCGATTGCAGTTGCGCGAGCCATGCCCTGGCCTTCGCGGGCCGCGTGGTCAAGGCCACCGCAAGGCACGCGATGAACAGCAGCCGTTGATGCGTGAGCAGGATTTCTTCCGGCAGATGTTCCAGCAGATGAAGCGTTGGGCCCAGATATTCGAGGCTCCAGGTGGCAGGCGCAGCCCGTTCTATGACGGAGGCCGCAAACTCCACGTCTTCGCCGATGCTGGCGTGCCGCACGGCTTCCGCGAGCAGCCCGTGATCGGCGAACCATTGAGCCGCCCGCCTGTGCAGTTCGCGCACTGTAGCGGGGTCGCGGCCCGCGAGCCGCGTTGTCAGATATTCACCAAACAGCGGATGAAAGCGGAACCAGTTCAGGCGGTCGTCGGAATCGACACGCATGATCAGCAGATTCTCGTCTTCCATGCGTTTGAGCAGTTGAGCCGTATTCGCGTTGTGCGTGACATGGCGTGCGAGCGGTGCGCTGAAACGGCGAAACACGGACAGGGCTTCGGCGAAACTCGTCAGTTCCGCCGGCAGGTACGCCATGACCTCTTCGCTGAGGTAGGTTTGCAGATCGCTCGAGCGCCAGACGAGGTCGTGCAGCGTGGCCCGCGTTTCTGGCCGGTTTTTCAGCATGATGGCGATGAGCTGGATGCACGAAGGCCAGCCGCTCGTCAGTTCGTGGATGAGCGTGAGCTCGTCTGCGTTGAGCTTGCCGGGCCCGAGATTTTCGTCGATGAAAGCGCGCGTTTCCGGCAGGTCGAACGGCAGTGCCGCGCTATCCACCTCGACAATCTGATCCATCATGCGCAGCCGGCTCAACCCGAGCGGCGGTGCGACGCGCGAGGCGATCACGAGATGCAGATTGCCCGGGCCGTGATCGAGCAGCTTCTGCATGAACCGGTGCGCGAGCGGTGCTTCGACGTAGTGATAATCGTCAATGATCAGATAGAGGTCTTTGGGTAGATCGACCGCTGCCTCGACGATGGTGGAAATAGAGGCGTCCATTGCCGGCGCGCTCGCTTCTTCGAGCGGCAAATCCATTTCGACGCGAATACCGCCGCGCTGCATGGCAGCGAACAGCGCGGTGCAGAAAGCGATGTAGCCCTTGTCCTCTGCAGTAAGCGACAGCCAGGCGACTTCCGCGCCTGCTTTAAGACATGTCTGGCGCCACTGCGCAAGCAGCATGGTCTTGCCGTACCCCGCGCTGCCCGTGACGAGCGCGAGCCGGCAGTGCTGCATGCGCTCGAGCTGCGCGAGCAGATCGGTGCGCTCGACGTGCTTGGCGCCGATGCGCGGTGGCGAGAACCTGGTAGAAACCAGATGTTTGATGAAGGGCGTATTCAAAGGGTCACACGTTCAATGCATGGCGGCAGACGGGCGGCGCTGCGGCTCCGTCTTTGCCCTCCACCTTCGCTTATCTGCGGCTGTAAATGGCCCCCTCACAACGAGGGGTGATTAATAGGATGGCGGGGCCTAACTTATCACAACCGCAACGTCAGGCAATGGCGTTCGTCAATATCCGGAGGGGAGATGAGTTATTCGCAGACGGTGGTCGGTTCGGTCGGCTGGTTGACGATGGACCGGCCAGCCGCAATGAACAGCCTCAATCGCGAAATGGCGACGGGCCTGACCGCCCAACTCAATGCATGGCGCAATGACGACGCGGTGCGTGTCGTCGTGTTGACAGGCAACGGGCGCGCGTTCTGCACGGGCGCCGACCTGATCGAGGCGGCGGAGCCACCATGCCCTGACAAGCGCGAGTTTCTCGAACTGATCGTCGAGTTTTTCGACACCTTGCGCGCGTTCCCGAAGCCGGTCATTGCGGCCGTCAACGGTATAGCACTGGCGGGCGGGCTGGAAGTCGTGCTCGCATGCGACCTCGTGCTTGCCGCAGACTCCGCGCGTCTTGGCGACGCCCACTCGAATTTCGGCGTATTTCCGGGTGCGGGCGGCGCGGCTATCCTGCCGCGCAAGGTGCCCGCCAATGTCGCTCGCTATCTCCTCTTTACGGGCGACGCAATGAGCGCTGCCGAATTGAAGGTTCACGGCCTCGTCAACGAGGTGCTGCCCGACGCGGAATTGAAGCCGCGTGCCCAGGCACTTGCAGATCGTCTCGCGAAAAAGAGCCCGCTGGTGCTCGCGCGCATGAAACGCGTCGCCAACGAAGCCGCGGACAAGACCGCGGCCGACGCGCTGCGCCATGAGCTGCTGGAACTGCGCAACCACCAGCGTTCGTACGACGTTCAGGAAGGACTACGGGCATTCGCCGAAAAGCGCGAACCGCAGTTCAAAGGCTGCTGAGGCTCCGCTAACCGATACGAACTCCAAGCAAAGACCATGGAAAACATCTATATCGTGGGCGTCGGCATGACGCCGTTTGGCCGCCATCTGGACAAGTCGGTCAAGCAGCTGACAGCCTGGGCCGTCGAAGACGCGCTCAAGGACGCCGGTTGCGAGCGTAAATGGATCGAGGCGGCGTATTTCGGCAATACGACGCAAGGTCACATGCAGGGGCAGCACATGATTCGTGGCCAGGTCGCGCTGATCCCGCTCGGCCTGGGCGGCATTCCCATTCACAACGTCGAAAGCGCGTGCGCGTCGGCGAGCAGCGCCTTCCATCTCGCGGTGACGCAGTTGCGCGCCGGCATGGCGGAAGTGGTGCTTGCCGTGGGTGCGGAAAAAATGTATTCGCACGACAAGGCGCGCATGTTCTCCGTGTTCGATTCGGCGTGGGACGTGGAGACAGCCGAGGCGAACGCCGCGCAAATGGTCGAACTGGGCAAGGGCGTCACGGCGCCGCCGGGATCGACGTCGGACAAACCGTATAGCGTGTTCATGGACGTTTATGCGGGCATCGGTCGCCAGTTGATGGCTCGGCACGGCATCACGCAGCGCCAGTTCGCGGCGGTCTCGTCGAAGAACCACGGCCACTCGGTGCACAACGAGCGTTCGCAATACCGCAAGGCGATGTCCGTCGAAGAAATCCTCGCGGCGCCGCCTATCACCTTTCCGCTGACATTGCCCATGTGCTCGCCGATTTCGGACGGCGCGGCCGCCGCGATTCTTTGCACGGAGTCCGCTCTCAAGCGCTACGGGTTCAATCGCAGCCGCGCGGTGCGCGTGCTCGCGACGATCGTGCGCTCGGCGTCCCAGCGCGCAGGCGACGATCTGGCGAACCACATCACGGTACACGCCGCGAAGCTGGCGTACGAGGAAGCGGGTATCGGGCCCGAGGACATCAACGTGGCCGAATTGCATGACGCGTCGTCAATCGGCGAAATCGCGCTGTGCGAGAACCTGGGCTTGTGCAAGCCGGGCGAAAGCGGAGCGATGGCCGAGCGCGGCGAGTCGAGCCTCGGCGGGCGTCTGCCGATCAATCCATCGGGCGGCCTTGAATCGAAGGGACATCCGATCGGCGCGACAGGTCTCGGACAGATCTTCGAGCTGGTCGAACAGCTGCGCGGCGAATGCGGACCACGCCAGGTGCAAGGCGCAAGATTCGCCATTCAGGGCAACGGCGGCGGCCTTTGGGGCGTCGAGGAAAGCATCGACCACATCGGCATCTTCGGGCGCGCTTAATTCAAATAATCGAGAGACACGACATGCCGTTCCATTTGCCCACTGAAGAGCAGAACCTGGCTGTAGAAAGCTTCCGCAAGTTCCTGCAGTCGGAAGTCAAACCCGTGGTCAAAGAGTACCGCGACCGTTTCATTCCGAAAGAGCGCATGCGCGAACTCACGCAGCGCATTGCGGAATTTGGCCTGCCTGGGTGCACGATTCCTGTCGAGTACGGCGGCATGGGGTGGTCATTCACGATGCAAGGCATGCTGTTCGAAGAACTGGTGGCCTGTTCGTGCGACGTGGCGTTGTGCGTGATGCTCAACATGGGCCTCGCGTCGATGCTGGCGAACGCCCGGCCCGAGGTCCGCGAGCGCTATATGCCCGACTGCCTTGCCGGCAAGATTTTCGGCTCGATCTGCATCAGCGAGCCCGACGTTGGCTCCAACGTGGCCGAGCTCAAGACGCGGGCCGTGCGCGACGGCGATCACTTCGTCATCAACGGGGAAAAGACGTGGATCACGAACGGCGTGTATTCGGACGTGCTGATCTGCACTGTGCGGGGCGACAAAGGCCTCTCGCATATCCTGATCGACCGCAAGGAGCACGGCTACGAGTCGCGCAACATTGAGAAGATCGCGCTCAGTTCGCAGTCCACCGCGCAAATTTTTATTACGGACGCGCGGGTACCGGCCACGAACCTGATTGGTGAAGAAGGCGAGGGTCTGCGCAATACGATGAAGGTGTTCGAGACTGCGCGGGCGCACGTCGGCACGCTTTCGGTCGGCATCATGCGCGCGGCGCTGGAGGAGTCCGTCGCGTATGCGACGCAGCGCAAACAGTTCGGTAAGGTGATTGCCGCGCACCAGTTGATCGCAGCAAAGATCGCCAACATGGCGATTATGGTCGACGCGGCGCGGTTGATGTGCCAGCGCGTGTTCGGCCTGATCGACGCCGGGGTGCGGTGCGACGTGCAGGCTTCCATGGCCAAGGCGTTCGCGACCGAGGCGGCGGTCCAGGTGTGCCGCGACGCGGTGCAATTGCACGGCGGCAACGGCATCACGAAGGAGTTCAACGTGGAGCGTCTGCTTCGTGAAGCGATCATCATTCCTATTCCTGACGGCACCACGGAGATCCAGCAACTGATCATCTCGCGCGCGTTGACGGGCGTTGCTGCCTTCGTCTGAGCTCGACAGGGCGCATCGGCTCGTCCACGCCGCAGCGTGGCGGCGTGATAACGGCGAGCGTGTCGCGATTGCCCCTTGAAACGAGGGGCGCGGTGGTCGACGCGGCTGCGTATCATGAAGTGCTACTGGCTCGCTCGATGGGGCGTTCATAACAACTGAAGGAGAGCATATGACGCGCAAAGTCGTCGTCGCGGGAGTGGGCATGGTCCCATTCAAGAAGCCTGGGGCGAGCGAAACCTATGACCTGATGGGCGCGCAGGCGGCAAGGCTCGCATTGACGGATGCGGGCGTCTCATATCAAACAATTCAGCAGGCGTATGCGTGTTTCGTTTATGGGGACTCCACGGCGGGACAACGCGCGCTCTATCACGTCGGCATGACGGGGCTGCCCATCATCAACGTCAACAATAATTGCTCGACGGGATCCACAGGCCTTTACCTCGCGCGTCAGGCGATTGAGGCAGGTGCGCTCGACATTGCACTCGTGGTGGGTTTCGAGCAGATGAATCCCGGCGCACTCGGCAGTTACTTCAATGACCGGCCATTGCCCTCCGAGCTGTTCCTCAAGCAGTGCGATCGTCTCGGTGTGCCAACGGAAATCGCGCCGGCCCTGCGTATCTTCGGCGGGGCGGGTTTGGAGCATATGAAGCGCTTCGGCACGCCGCTCGAAAGCTTCGCCAAGATTCGCGCGAAGGCCAGTCGCCATGCGGCCAACAATCCGCTCGCCGTGTTCCGCAAGGTTGTTTCTCCGGAAGAGGTGATGGCCGACCAGGTCGTCTGGCCCGGCGTCATGACGCGCCTGATGGCCTGTCCGCCAACCTGCGGCGCGGCGGCGGCTGTTCTCTGTAGCGAGGACTTCGCGCGCAGTCGCGGTCTGGATTCGCGCGTCTGGATTGCAGCGCAGGCGCTGACGACAGACGGCCCCGAATCGCTCGAAGGCGACGACCTGCGCGACGTGGCCGGTTTCGGCATGGCGAAGAACGCGGCGCGCCAGGTGTATGAGGCAGCGGGCATAGGCGCGGAAGATCTCGACGTGATCGAATTGCACGACTGTTTCGCGCACAACGAACTGATCACGTATGAAGCGCTCGGCCTGTGTCCGGAAGGTGGCGCTGCCGGATTTATCGACGCGGGCAACAACACCTATGGCGGGCGCTATGTCGTCAATCCGTCGGGTGGGCTGTTGTCGAAGGGTCATCCGCTTGGCGCAACAGGTCTCGCGCAATGTACCGAACTGGTCCAGCAGCTTCGCGGCACTGCCGGCGCGCGGCAAGTCGATAATGCTCGCGTTGCATTGCAGCACAACGTCGGCATTGGCGGTGCCTGCGTGGTGACCATGTATCGCAACTGAGGGAGACATCGATGGACTTCCAACCCGATCCCGGACTCGGCGCTTTCCGCGCGGCGGTCCGTGCGTTCCTGCGCGATCATCTGCCGGGCGACCTGGCGGGCAAGCCGGTCGGCAGCGTTCGCTCGATGCGTCCCGACCTCGTGCGCTGGCAAAAGATTCTGAACAGCAAGGGTTGGGGCGCGCCCTACTGGGCGAAGAAAGATGGCGGCACAGGCTGGAGCGTGTTGCAGCGTCTTGTGTTCGACGAAGAGTGCGTGGCGGCAGGCGCGCCCACGCAAGACGGCTTCGCGCAAAAGCTGCTCGGGCCGGTGCTGAACGAGTTTGCGTCTGAAGAGCAGAAGGCCGCGCACATTCCGCACATTCTCAATGGCGAGCGTTTGTGGTGCCAAGGCTTTTCAGAGCCCGGTTCGGGATCGGACCTTGCGTCGCTGCGCACGCGCGCCGAGCGCGACGCCGATTGTTATGTGGTCAACGGCCAGAAGATCTGGACGAGCTATGCACACGAGTCCGACTGGATTTTCTTGCTGGTGCGCACCGACACTGAGGTGAAGAAGCAGGCCGGCATCAGCTTCCTGCTGGTCGACATGAAGACGCCCGGCATTACCGTGCGGCCGATCCGCAGTATCGACGACTGTCATCACCTGAACGAAACGTTCTTCGACAATGTGCGCGTGCCGGTCGCTAACCGGGTAGGCGCCGAAGGCGATGGCTGGAAAATCACCAAGTTTCTGCTCAATAACGAACATGCGAGCGCGGCCGAGCTGCCCTTGTTGCGCCGCTATTTGATGCAGTTGCGAAAACTGGCGACCGTGCAACGTTTCGGCGGCGAGGCGCTGATTGCGCAACCGGGTTTCGCATTGCGACTCGCCCGTCTTGAGGCGGAGGTCAACGCAATTGCGATGATGGTTCAGCGCGTGGCGGCGATGGAGCAGGATCACAGCCCGGCGGCGCATGCACTTGGATCGATTCTGAAAGTGCGCGGCACGGAATTGCAGCAGCGCATGAGCGAGTTCATGGTCGAGGCGCTCGGCGACTACGGCGCCGTTGCGTACCCTGAGCCCCACGACCCTTGCCATGACGAGCCGTTGCCGTTTCAGGAGCTCGGCCGCGGTGTGGCCAACGAGATGTTCTTCCGCCGGGCGTCGACAATCTACGGCGGGACCAGCGAGGTCCAGCGCGGCATCATCGCGAAGATGCTGTTCCAACTCTGATCCGCCCGCCCATCATGAACTTCAATCTCAATGCAGAGCAGCAATTGCTGCAGGACAGCGTCCGTCGTTTCGTCGAGAGGGCATACAGCTTCGAAGCCCGCACTGCGCTCATCAACACGCGTTCCACAAGCGACGCGGCGCATTGGCAAACTTTCGCCGCGAACGGCTGGTTGGCTGCGGCGCTGCCTGACGCATACGGCGGTCTTGGCGGCACATTGCTCGATACCGTGCTGATCGCGCATGAATTCGGCCGTGGGCTCGTGACGCAGCCGTATCTCGGCTGCGCCGTGCTGGCCGCACAAACACTACTGGCGGCGGGCACACCTTCGCAGAACGAACACTGGCTGCCGCAACTCGCCGACGGCTCGCGCAAGTTCGCGCTTGCTTACAGCGAGGCTCAGTCGCGTGGCTTCCCGGAAACGGTGAGCTTGCGTGCGAGCGCAACGTCGAATGGCTATTCGCTTAGCGGCAGCAAAACGCTGGTGCTGGGCGGCGCCGACGCTGACAGCTTCGTCGTGTCGGCCGTCACGCCCGACGCGGACGGCATCACGCTTTTTCTCGTGCACGCGGACACGCCGGGTCTCTCGCGCCGAGTTCTCGCGCTGCACGACGGAAGCTTTGCCGCCGAACTCACGTTCCGGCAGGTGCAGGTCACACGCGATGCAGTGCTTGGCGAACCCGGCAAGGGCTTGCCCGCGTTGCGCCTCGGTTTGGCGCACGCAACGGCTGCACTATGCGCGGAACTGATCGGCGGAATGGAAAAGGCGATTGAACTGACGGCCGAGTATCTCAAGGTGCGCAACCAGTTCGGTGTGCCTATCGCTAGCTTTCAGGTATTGCAGCATCGCATGGCGGATATGGCCAGCGAAATGGAGCTGGGGCGCTCAATGCTGTACGCGCTGCTTGAGTCAATCGAAAACGGCGACGAACCGGCGCGGCTGCGCGCCGTATCGCAGGCCAAGTCGATCGTCGGACGGGCTGCCCGCTTTGTCTGCGCGCAAGCCATTCAGTTGCACGGCGGTATCGGCATGACGGAGGAGTACCAGGTCGGTCACTTCTACAAGCGAGCGGTCGTGGCCGACGTGTTGTTCGGCAGCGGCGACGCGCATGACGCCGTCTGCGCAGCACAGCTGCAAAAAGATCTGCTTGAAAAGGAAAACCACGCATGAAAAGTTTCGAGAAGATTGCGGACTTGCAGCCGCTCGTCGGCGAGGCGATCGGCACCAGTGACTGGCTGTTGATCGACCAGCAGCGCATCAACCAGTTCGCAGACGCAACGGGCGATCATCAATGGATTCACGTAGACGTCGAGCGTGCAAGGCAGGGGCCGTTTGGCGGCACCATCGCGCACGGCTTTCTGACGCTGAGCCTCCTGCCCGCGTTTCTCGCTACCGCATTCGAGATCAAGGAAACAAGGAGCGGCCTGAATTACGGGCTGGACAAGGTGCGCTTCATTGCACCTGTGCCGGTGAACAGCCGTCTTCGCGCGCACTTCCGGCTCATGGATTGGACGGCAGTAAGCGGCGGCGCGCAGTTGAAGACCGAGATGACCGTCGAATGCGAAGGCGCGGAAAAGCCCGCGTGCATCGCTGAATCGATCACACGCCTCTTTCCCTGACGTTCCCCTTTGACAATGAATCTGGAGACATTCACATGAGTATTCGTTTCGACGGAAAGGTCGCGATCGTGACGGGGGCTGGCGCTGGCCTCGGCCGCGCTCATGCGCTCGGGTTTGCTGAGCGTGGGGCGAAGGTGGTCGTCAATGATTTCGGCGGTGCGCGCGATGGTACCGGCGGATCGTCCGAGGCCGCGCTGGCCGTGGTCGAGGAGATCCGCAAGGCGGGCGGTGCGGCCATTGCCGACGGCGCAAATGTGGCCGATTACGAACAGGTGCAGGCGATGGTCAAGCGCGCCGCGGCGGAGTTCGGCCGCGTCGACATTCTCGTGAATAACGCGGGCATCTTGCGCGACAAGAGTTTCGCGAAGCTGGAGATGCGCGATATCAGCGCGGTGCTGGACGTGCACCTGATGGGCTCGATCAACTGCTCCAAGGCCGTGTGGGAAATCATGCGCGAGCAGGGCTACGGCCGCATTGTGATGACGACGTCGTCGTCGGGCATGTATGGCAATTTTGGCCAGGCGAACTACGGCGCGGCCAAGATGGGCGTGATCGGGTTGATGAATGCGCTGACTACCGAGGGCCGCAAGAGCAATATCAAGGTGAACACGATTGCGCCGGTCGCTGCCACGCGCATGACGGCTGACATCCTGCCGGAGGCAATGCTGCAGCGTATCCAGCCGGAGCGTGTGACGCCCGCCGTGCTATTTCTCGCGAGCGACGAAGCGCCGTCGAAGACTATCGTGGCAGCCGGCGGCGGCGCGTTTGCCGCTGCGACGGTGGTGGAAACCGAACCGGTCCTGCTGCCCGATGAAGAGGTCACGCCCGAGGGTGTTGCCGCACGCTTCGGCGATATCGCTAACTGGAGCACGGCGCGCGCCTATGACGAATCGGGTCATCAGGTGCAGGCGTTTCTCAAACTCGTGTGCGGCCAATAGGTAGGATAAGCAACCGCACGGGCTCAATGGTCGCCGCGATGTGCGGCGACCTTTTGCATTGAGCGCGTGGCGAAGTCTCCGGCCTCGCCTGACTGTTCACGGCAAGACGTTGTGAACCACCGACTCACCGACTCACCAAATCCACCAAATCCACCGAACCCACCGAACCCGCCGAACCCGCCGAACCCGCCGAACCCGCCGAACCCGCCGAACCCGCCGAACCCCCCGAGCCACCGACCCACAGAATGCACACCCCGCACGGCGCGCAATGCACCGCGCGCCACGGCTGCCCGACGTCGGCACGAGCCAACGCGGACTCGTTTCACCCAAGATGCCGCGAAATTATCAGCTTCTGAATGTGGCTGGTCCCTTCATAAATCTTGCAGATCCGCACGTCGCGCAAAAACCGTTCGACAGCGAAGTCGGTCAGATAGCCGTAGCCGCCATGAATCTGTAAGGCGTCTGAGCAGACCTTTTCGGCAATCTCGCTCGCGAACATCTTGGCAATGGATGCTTCCTTGATGCAGTCCGCCCCCGCATCGCGCAAACGTGCGGCATGAATGCAATACTGCCAGGCGACCTCCACCTGTGCGGCCATATCCGCGAGGTCGAACGCCACGCCCTGGAGCTTGATAATCGGCGCGCCATAGGCTTCGCGTTCGCGCGCATAACGCACGGCAGCATCCAGCGCGGCCCGCGCGACGCCCGCAGCGATAAAGCCGATGCCGATCCGGCCGTCGCAAAGCCCGCCCATTACGGTGCGATAACCGTCGCCTTCGGCACCCAGCAGATTCACGGCCGGCACGCGATAGTCCTCGAGCGAAATCTGCGCGGTATGCGCAGTATGCTGACCAAGTTTGTTTTCCACGCGTGTCACGTGATAGCCGGGCGCTTTGGGGTCGATGATGAACGTGCTTGCGCCGCGCTTGCCGGCGGTTTTGTCTGTGATGGCGAACGCCACGCCGACACCGGCCTCGCTCCCGTTCGAGATGAATTGCTTGGTGCCGTTGAGCACGTAATGGTCGCCTTCGCGGCGCGCCGTGGCCCGCAGCGCGGCGGTATCCGAACCGGCGTGCGGCTCGGTGAGCAGGAATGCGCCAATCGATTCCCCACGCGCCATGGCGGGCAGATAGCGGTGCTTCTGTTCTTCCGTTCCGTGCTGGACGATGCTCATCGCCGTAAAGTTGTGGACGTGCACGATAGTGGCGACGCCGGCATCCACGGCGGCAATTTCGTGTTGCGCGAGGCAGAAGTCGAGCACGCCGGTTCCTGTGCCGCCGTATTGCTCGGGAATCAGCATGCCAAGAAAGCCGAGTTCGGCGAGCGCCTTCAATTCGTCGCCCGGCCACGCGGACGTGAGATCGCGTTGCGCGGCGGTTGGTGCGACGATCTCGCTCGCCACGCGTCGCGCGGTATTGCGAATCAGCGTCTGCTGCTCGGTGAAGAATGCGTTGGAGGTGTCAGTCATGAGGAAATGCCTTCGCGTTGATCGTGCGTTTTGAATGCTGGGTTGCGGATCAGCCGCCGGACCAGTCGCGCAGCACGGCTTCGTTGTGCTCGCCGCGTCGTGGAATCGGCCCGGGTCGGCCGGCGGGCGTGGCAGAAAAGCGCGGGGCGGGCGACACTTGCAGAACGTCGTCTTCTCGCAGGTAGATGCCGCGCGCGCGCATGTGGGGGTGATCGGCTGCTTCGTCGGGAGTCAGTACCGGCGCGAAGCACGCGTCCGTGCCTTCGAGCAGCAAGCACCATTCGTCGCGGCTGCGACTTCCGAACAGCGCGGCGAGCCGCTCGCGCAAGCGCGGCCATGTGGAGGGATCGTAGGGTTTGTCGAACTCGGGGTCGCTGCCGAGACCGAGCTTCTCGCGCAACTCGCGATAGAACTTCGGCTCGAGTGAACCAACGGAAACGTACCCGCCGTCCGCGCATTGGTAGGTGTTGTACCAGTGCGGCCCATCCAGCAGGCTCTGGCCGCGTTGCGTGCGCATGTGTCCGGAGGCCTGCAGCGCCAGCAGTAGCGACGTCATGTGCGCGCTACCGTCGACAATAGCCGCATCGACGACCTGGCCCGTGCCCGTGGCGCGCGCGTTCATGATGCCCGCGAGCAGGCCCACGGCAAGGTACATTGAGCCGCCGCCGACATCGCCGACAAGGCTCGGTGGCGTGATCGGCGCTTCGCCCGGTTGTCCCGCGTACCAGAGCGCGCCGGACAGCGCGATGTAGTTCAGATCGTGACCGGCGGCGTGCGCAAGCGGGCCGTGCTGTCCCCAGCCGGTCATGCGCCCATATACGAGGCGCGGATTGCGTTGCAGGCAGACGTGCGGCCCGAGACCCAGGCGCTCCATGACGCCCGGACGCATGCCTTCAATCAGCGCATCGCATTGCGCGACGAGACGCAGCACCGATTCGACGCCTTCTGCCGTCTTCAGGTCCACGCTCACCGAACGCTTGCCGCGATTGGCGATCTGCGCGCGGCCCAAATCGAGCGCGCCGGGCTCCGCTTGGGCACGGTCCACCACGACGACGTCCGCGCCGAGGTCGGCCAACAGCATGCCGCAGAACGGGCCCGGTCCGATGCCCGCGATTTCCAGCACCTTCAGTCCGGCAAGCGGACCGTGTCTCTGTGTTGTCATGGGTGGCTACCTTTTATTGGATGCAACCCATGATAGTGAGCACCCGTAGCCGCGGCTCCCCCTATTCTTGAGGGGGACAGTGGTGATTCTGCGTGGCCTATGCTTTTACCGAACTGCAATGCGGCAAAGTGGCCGCCGGTTCCTCGATGGGGCGCGACACAGCCGGACCGTCACCTGCAGGACGCAAAGTGGCTGTCACAGGCTTCCGCGTCAACGATGAAAGTGAGGATGACAGATGAATCTGAAAAACGCGGTAGCAATTGTGACGGGCGCTGCATCGGGTCTTGGTCTCGCGACTTGCCAAAAGCTTGCATCAGCCGGCGCACGCGTAGTCGGGTTCGATCTGGATCAATCGAAACTCCGAGAGGCGCTCGGCCCGGACATGACCGGAATTGTGGTCGACGTCGCGAACGAGTCGGCCGTAAAAGCGGGCATTCAAGCCGTTCTCGAGCGGTATGGCGCGCTGCATATCGCAGTCAACTGCGCGGGAGTCCTCGGTCCGTGCAAGACCATCTCGAAAGGCCAGCTGTTTCCGTCCGACGTATGGAACCGGGTGCTGTCCGTCAATCTCACGGGTACGTTCAACGTGATCCGCCACGCGGCGCTTGCAATGACGCATAACGCGCCTGCGGATACAGGCGAGCGTGGCGTCATCATCAATACGTCTTCCGGTGCCGCGCGCCAAGGGCAAATGGGGCAGGCCGCATATAGTGCGAGTAAGGCAGGCGTAATGGGTATGACCCTGCCCATCGCGCGTGACCTTGCCGAGCATGGCATCCGCGTAGTGACGGTTGCGCCCGGTCTGTTCGAGTCCGGCATGTCCGCCGATATGCCGCCGAAAGTCTTCAGCGCGCTCGTCGAAAAAATGTTGTTCCCGTGCCGCATGGGCAAACCGGACGAGTTTGCGGCGCTTGTCGAGCACATCATTGGAAACACCTACATGAACGCGATGACCATCGATATGGATTGCGGCACGCGCTGAGGGCATGCGTGATGCAGGGTCGCGCGGTAGCTGAACGTCGATCGGGCGCCTGGAACCCTTGCGGTTGGGCGTATTCGTGATACCAGGTGTGACACAGGGCTTGTTCAACCATGCTGGGGCCCGCGGCGTCTTGTGGGTGTCTACGGTAGCTGCGCATTGAACAGTATCTAGCCGACTCCCAAGCGCTTCAACTCTCTAGAACTGCGCACGGCAAATCCGGCCTCGTCTCGTACAACTCGAACGCCGCGGCTCACGAGGCGGGTTGCGCCTGGCAGACGTAACACGTAACGCAGGGCGGTGAAGTCCGTGCCGCGAGGCGCTGCGGGGCCGTTCGATATAGCCTGATTGTGCTCATTTCGCTTCAAGCGCGACCGCACGCCGCTGGCTGGGAGCGCCTCCACCTGGCGGCTTACCGCGAAGGAATCACGGGTCTCCAGTATCATTCCGGTTCCTAACCTGCTTTGGAGCCGCTTGTGCCCGCGCGTCTGTTCCGCTCCGCGAAAGCTGATCGAAACCGTTTCATTGCGCTTTACGTCAGCATGGCCATTGGCTTGCTCGTCGCGGCGGCTCTGTTCGTGTACGAGGCAAAGGTCATCGTCGCCGACAGTGTGCGCGACGAAGAAGCGTTCAGCCTGCTCGGCGCCGCCAATCGCGTGCTGCACGATCTGGAGAATGCGGAGACCGGACAGCGCGGCTATCTGCTCACCGACGACGAAACTTACCTCGTGCCGTACCGGCAGGGCATTCGCGATCTGGACGACACCATACTGCGTCTGCAGCAGGCGGCAGGCAGCGACGAAAGGTCGCTCGAACTGGTGCGCCGGGTCGAGCATGCGAAGACTGACAAGGTGACCGAACTGGCGCGCACCATCGAGCTGGCGCGTAGCGGCAATCGCGCGGCTGCCATCGCGCTCGTGCAGACGAACGAAGGCAAGCTTTACATGGACGGGCTGCGCCAGGATCTCGGCCTGTTGCTCAACGACTGGCGCGAAAGACGCAGTGCGGCCATGCGGGACGCTCACCAACGCCTTGTGTTCGGAAGCGCTGCACTGGTGGCCATAGCTTTGCTCGTGTGCTGCCTGATGGTGTACACCGTTTATATTCAGCGCCGCGCGTTCGCGAGGGTGCATGCCTATTCGAATGCCCTCGATCAACAAGCGGCACAGGACACGCTGACGGGACTTCCGAACCGCCGCCGGCTGCTGTCCGCCATTGACAAACTGTCGAACCAGGCAGGCGAATCACGGCGAGTCGCGCTCCTGTACCTCGACATAGACGGCTTCAAGAACGTCAACGACGCGCTCGGCCATAGCGCCGGCGACGTGCTGCTGCGCCGTCTCGGAGAATCGTTGCGGGCGGCGACGCGTCAGAACGACATGCTGGCCCGTGTGGGCGGCGACGAGTTCGTGTTGCTTGCAGCCGATTGCGGCGACGACTCGCAATTGCGGGATCTTGCCGAGCGCCTTCTTGCTAGCGTGAGGGCCGTGGGCGAACGCGAGTATGGGGGCCGCTTCGCCATTGGCGTGAGCATCGGCATTGCGACGTTTCCCGACCGCGTCAAGAGCGTGAGCGGATTGCTCGATGTAGCCGATGCCGCCATGTACGTGGCCAAGCGTAGTGGTCGCTCCACCTATAGCTTCGGTACTTCGTCCGCGGCGGGGCTTTCCAATGTGATCAGGCTGACGCGATAACGCGTCGGGCGAGCCGCCAGATGCCGCTGGGCTATCACCAAAGGTGAGTCGTTCCAGGATGGTGAGGAATTCCAGGAGACGGCATCACCATGATCGTATTCGAGCCAAAGGTGAGACGTTCCAGGAGGTGTCGCCCTCGCGCAATGGTGAGTGATCCCAGGATTCCTCACGCACCGCTCATGCCCCGCGAGGCGGCGATGCGCGTAAAGGTGAGGAGTTCCAGGAGGTCTCCGCAACGGCGAGCCATTCACTGTCAGCGCGTAGTGTTCGTTGTGCCTCGAGGTCGACACTTCGACCGGCGGCTCGCCATGCGTGAGCGTGTTTTCAATCAGATTACCGAGAATCCAGTGCAGGTCGACGAGCGGCAAGCCAGATGCGCCGCGCGCCTGCAGGCCTGGACAAATCAACGCGTCGTTGCTAAGGCTATCACCAGAACACATCACGAGACGGAAACAGACAGCTTTCTCACCTTCCTCGACGCCCAACGCGCGCTCTACGCAGCGCAGCAGCCACGGGCAACTGAAATCCTTTCGCGGTAGTCGAATCTCGTGACGCTGTACAACGTGTTGGACTGCGAATCGGACGGCTAAACCCACTGAGGTGAGCTTTTTCGGGAGCTGACGAGGTGAGAATATACCTACCTGTCGGCGCACTTTGCAGTTAAAGGTGAGGAAATCCGGGAGCGCAATGCAGCGCCGCGCTCCCGTTGTTCCACTCGCTCAATCGCCGCCGTGCGCGAGCGCCACGCGCGATTTTGACTCCGGGCTATTCGCGACAAAGTACTTCTTTGACCACCCGCCGTCTGGTGCAAGCTTGAGTGGCTGATGTGCGCCGCCGTGCCGCTCGCGTATAGCGAGAGCCCGTGCGCGATAGTGCTCATAGAGCCGCAGAAATTCCGCGAGGTACGTGCCGGCAATGCGGCGGTCGCGAATTTCGAGCAGGTTTTCGTCGTTGTAATGCTCGGAGTTGTTGCTCATGTTCGCCGAGCCGGTGTAGACGATCGGATTCGCGCCCTCGGCGTCGATCACGATGAACTTGTGATGAACGATCACAGGCGCATAGGGCGGCGCCTTTTCGCCGGGAAAGAGGCGCAGCTCCGGTTCGAAGCCTGCCGGTACGGTTGCTGGCGAGAAGTATTCCGCGTCGATCACGTCGTGCTTTTCGCGGCCCCGATGATACAGATCCATGTTGGCGAGCGCGGCCGTCGTGACAACCTGTCCATTTTCCTGCGCTTCTTGCGCAGCCTGCGCCGATTTCGGGCTGATGTGGTTGACGAGTCCGAACATCATCAAGTCTCTGTCGCCTGCCGCGAAGCATGCGTCGCGCAACGGTTGGTCGGTTGGCATGAAAAGACAGAACACCACCGAGTGCTTCGCATTGTTGATCGCATCGACAACGGTATCGATCTGCGTACGCGAATTATTCGGCTCCGGTGAGAAGCACACCCGCACCTTCGCGCTGCCTATGTCGATAGCCTCGGACCAGCCTGGCGCAAGCTTCGCTGTCTCCGCAATACTCGGGTTGCCCGCCAGCGCCTTCGCGCGTTCACTGTAAAGCGAGGCAAGTTCCGGCGAGTCGAACAGATGCAGCACGTTCGCCTGTTCGGTGATGCCCTCGGTCGTGAAGTTTGCCGAGCCGCTTAGCACGCGCGCGGGTGCGAGCTTGCCGTTGCCGTCGTCAGTGACAATGAACTTGTCATGCATGATGTGCGTCTTGTCGCGCGGTGCAAACGTGGCAACAGCGGCAAGCTGCTCGACAGCCGGCTGATTAGGCGAAGGCGCCGGCGGCTGGCCCTTTCGCGACACTTCGTGCGCGTCGTACACAATGGCGAGCGACGCCTTGCCCTCTTTCTCGCCGAACGCGGCGAACGCAGGGATTGCCCATAGCGGATCGGTGAGGTGATACACGGCGGACGCCGCGCGACGCGCGTCTTTGAGCGTCAACGCGAACACCTCCTGCAAATCGTTCGCGAGCCAGGTGCGCAGACGCAACGCCTGTTCCGCCGACGGCGCCTCGTTCGGCGCAAGATGCAACGCCGCGACCTTGCGCGCGAATGCCTGCGAACTGACCACCGCGCGGTTGAACCACGTGCCGATGTCAGCTTCTATATGCGACGGCAACGTCAGCTTGCATTCGCCCTTCTGTGCGTCGAGCAGATGCAGTGCGTCCGGCTTACCGACCACCGGATACACGACATACGTGAACGACTTTTCACGGTCCGCTTCGTCGATGCGTGCGTCCCACCACATGAATTTCTGGATCGGCGCCTCATTGGTCGGCGCGTCTTTCTGTGTGTCCGGCACGGCGCCGGTGAAGGTCAACCGGTTCGGCAGCCAGCTGCTTGCCTCGCGTTGCCGTCCATCCGCGGAAAGGAAACCCGGCGTGCGCTTGACCGCGAAGCCGAGAAAATCGTCGCGCGTTCCGCCTTCGGGCCAATCGAACGCGAGTAATACGAGTGTGGGAGAAAGATAGCTGCGCACGCTGACGTTCATTGTCTCGCTCCACTTTGTCAGATAAAGATCTGAGTCTGGATGCGCAGTTTGTTGGAATGGTGACAACGCAGAAATTAGCGGCGGCAAATTAACGGCAGCGCCGGCGAAAACTTTAGGAATAAATTCGTGCCTTTATATGTGAACAGAGAACCTGTCGTCATCGCTTGGTAATACGTGTGAGCAATACTCCGCGGTGCTGCAGGCACGCTTTAAAAACGCAGTCCCAAAGGCAATTCAAAAAACGCAATTCCACGTGCGAGTCATATCGCACGTAACAAACCGCGCGAAACAAATCGCATGAAAAAACGCGCTGCTCCAACGAGGGCAGACGCGAAGGCCAGAACCCGGGGTTCACATGACTATCCGTCATCGCATTACGCTATTGGTTGTTCTGATGTTCGTCGCCTTGTCGGCGATAGGCGGCTACGCTGTCTACCAGACGCGCGGCAGCGCAGCCGAAGTGCGCAAAGTTACTGAAGGCGTCGTGCCGAGCGCGCTTGCTTCTGCCGATCTCGTTTCCCAGCTCAAGGACGTACAGATCGCCACGATGACGCTCGTCTACGCGCCCGACGGCGACGTGGTCGGACAGGCGCAGGACGAACTGAAGAAAAAACGGACCGCGCTGGAACAGGCGCTCGCCTTGCAGGCCAAAGACGCCGCCAGTCACGCGCAAAAAGGTCTCGTTTCGCAGGCTCGCGACAGTCTCGACAACTATTTCTCCGCGATTGCCGAGACGGCGAAAATGAAAGCCGAGCGCAAGAACGAACTGGCGCAGGCGTATCTGTTCGCAAACGTCGCGCAGTATCGCGACGAGCTGGAAGGGATTGTCGACACGCTGCGCGTCGAGAAAAACCGCCAGAAGGACGAAGCGATCACCGCGCTCAATGCCACGCTTGCAACCACGACGACGGCAATTGCTGCCGTCACCGGCATTGCGATTCTTCTGCTGACTTCGATCGGCGCATTGCTGTATCGCCAGATTACGCGGCCCCTGAGCCGCATGCAGGCGATGATGAGCGAGATTGCATCGAGCCAGGATTTTACGCGGCGCGTGCCGGTTGGGCGCCTCGACGAAATTGGCCATTCGATTGTCGCCTTCAACGGCATGATCGAAAAAATCCAGCAAAGCTCGGCGCAACTCAAACAGAAAACCGCCGACATTCAGGCGATGTTGCAGAACATGCAGCAGGGCATTCTGACGGTGATCGACGGCGCCGTGGTTCACGCGGAGTACTCGGCGTATCTGGAAGACATCTTCGAGACGCGGGACATTGCCGGGCGCGCACTTATGGATCTGGTGTTTTCGGACACGGATCTCGGCGCCGACGCGCTGTCGCAAGTCGACGCCGCCACGCATGCGTGCCTTGGCGAAGACTGCATCAACTTCGCGTTCAATCAGCATTTGCTGGTCGGCGAAATTTCAAAGCGAATGCCCGATGGCCGCGTGAAAATTCTCGACCTGAGCTGGTCCGCGATTACCGACGAAAACGATGTCATCGTGCGCCTGATGCTGTGTGTTCGCGATGTGACGGAGTTGCGCAAGCTCGCGGCGCAAGCCAGCGAACAGCGCCGGCGCCTCGACATGATCGGCGAGATTCTCGCCGTAAGCGAAGAGAAGTTCCACCACTTCATTGAAAGTTCGGCAGGCTTTATTAGCGAAAACGAGCGCATCATTCGCAAGCATTCGGAAGCGGATCACGCGGCAATCGCCGAACTGTTCCGCAATATGCACACCATCAAGGGCAATGCGCGCACATATAACCTGCAGCATCTGACGGACGTGGTTCACGAAACGGAGCAGAGCTACCACGAGTTGCGCCGCCCGGACGCGGACCGTTCGTGGGACCAGGAACATCTGATGCAGGAGTTGGCGCGCGTGCGCGAGGCAATCGAAGCCTATGCGCGCATCAACGAACACAGTCTGGGTCGCAAGGGCCAGGCGCGCGGCAACCACGCCGGCAACGCAGGCCGCTATGTGATGGTGGAGAAGGAGCAGATCCAGCGCACGCTGAATCTGCTCGATACAACCGATGTCAGCGCGCTGCACGAATTGCAGACTATGCACGGCACTTTGCGCCGGAGCCTGCGCGCGCTTGGCAGCGAAAGCATTCGCGACGCGCTCTCAGGCGTGCTCGGCTCGCTGCCTTCGCTGGCCGGCGAACTGGGCAAGCCGGCGCCGAGCGTGCAGATCGACGACAACGGTTATCGGCTGCGCGGCCATGCCGGCAGCCTGCTTAACAACGTCTTCATGCATTTGCTGCGCAACTCGATGGACCACGGTATCGAATCTGCAGAGGCGCGTAGCGCACAAGGCAAGGCGCCGGCGGGGACGATTTCCATCGAGGTCGGCGTGGACGGCGGCGCGTTGCAGATCACGCTCAGCGACGACGGCCGCGGCCTCGCGCTCGAGCGCATCCGCGGCATTGCGATTGAGCGCGGCTGGATCGGTGCGGACGACGCCGTGAGCGATGAAGTCATTGCCGACTTCATTTTCCGGCCAGGCTTTTCGACGGCGGAAACGGTGACGGCGGTATCGGGTCGCGGCGTCGGCATGGATGCCGTGCGCGACTTCGTGAGGCGCGAGAACGGCAGCATCGAACTGCGTTTCACCGACGATCATCAAGGCGCAGCGTTTCGTCAGTTTCAGACCATCGTGTGTCTGCCGGACAGCATGGCCGTCGATACGCTCGGCACCGAAGCTCGCGATGAAGACGGCGAACTCCGCACGGACGCAATCGCGCAATGACGCGTTGAACTGTGACTTTGCGCCGGTACATCGCGGGGCTTTTCAAGGAATGGTTGTGATCCAACAGTACATATTGGCGGCGCTCGCCGGTAGCGCCGCAACGGCGTTGTGCGGCTTTGTCGCGCACCGGTTCTGCAGCGCAAGGCTCGCGGCGCGGCTGCGTGCGCAGGCCGAGGCGCGTGTCGATTCGCTCAGGCTCGAGCGTGTGAGTCTCGACGTATCGGCGGAAGAACATAAGCAAGCCGAGCAGGCGCTGCTCGCGCAAAACGAGCAGTTGCGTGCGGAACTGGCGCAGCAATCCGCAAGCGCCGACGAACTGCGCGCGGCGCTTGCAGCCGTCACTCAGGATAAAGCGCAGTGGGCGCAACAGGCGCAGCAACTCGCGAGCGAAGCTGCGCGTCTGAAAGGGCTCGGCGCGGCGTTCGAGCGTTGGCACGAGCAGATGATCTCGCTGATGACGCAAAACCACGACATGCACGCGAAGAACCAGGAATTGTCGTCGATTGTGCGGCATGTGGTGATCGTATCGCTCAACGCGTCGATAGAAGCGGCGCGCGCAGGCCCCGCTGGGCGCGGCTTTGCCGTGGTGGCGAGCGAGGTACGCGCGCTTGCGGCGCGTTCCGAGGAGTTGTCGAAGAGCTATCGCGACAGTTTGCACCGCAACGATCTGACCACGACTTCGACGTTTCAGGACATTCAGGCAGGCGGCAAGATGATTGCGGCGTCGCTTGCCAGCGTGGAGTCGATGGCCCATCAATTTCACACGAAGCTCGACGAGGTAGCCGCGTGATCACGGCGCATGCAAAAGATAGCTTCGAACGCATTTTCCGCAAGGCCGCGCAGGCGCGCTTGTCTTCGAGCCCGGACGACTCGTGCGAGATCGTCGCCGTCGCGCAAGCGGATGAGGCCACGCGGCCCGGCAGACAGGTGGTCGTGCTGACCATTTCGTCCATCGTATTCAGGGTTCTGCTGATTCTCCATTTCGACGAAGACGACAGTACGCGGCGCTACTACCTGAAGGACGAAGCCGACGAGCGATCCTTTCAGGAAGTCTTCCTCGAAATCTGCAACCTGTGTTGCGGGGCGATAAACCAGGAACTGCTGCGCTATTTCCCTGACCTTGGCATGTCGACGCCTTATGTGCTGAGCGCACGTTGCCTGCCGCATCTGCGTGAACTGAAGCCTGCGCTGCTGTCGTCGTACTCGGTGACGCTTGGCGGCTCGGCCCGTCTTGGCGCGACGCTTTGCGTTTGCGCGTATGCGCCGGTCGACTTTATCGCCGACACAAGCGCCGTTGAGGAAAGCAGCGGCGAGCTCGAGCTCTTTTGATCGTCTGGTGATTTGATCGTTTGTAGTGAAGGAAACAATATGTCGAAAATTCTGGTAGTGGATGACTCGAGCACGGTACGCGACGAAGTGGCCGGCTTCCTGAAGAAGAACGGCCTCGACGTGGATACAGCAGTAGACGGCAAGGACGGCCTGGCGAAACTGAAGGCGAGCCCCGGCATCAAGCTCGTGATCAGCGACGTCAACATGCCCAACATGGACGGCCTGACGATGGTCGAGAAGATTCGTGGCGAACTCGCGAACAAGACCGTCAACGTCATCATGCTGACGACCGAAAGCAGTCCGGCAATGAAAGAGCGCGGCAAGGCGGCGGGGGTGAAGGGTTGGATTGTGAAGCCGTTCAAGGGCGACGCGGTGCTTGAGACGTTTCGCAAGCTCGCGAGCTGAGACGCAGGTACGCCAGCCAAAGGTGAGCGTTTTCGGGAGCGCTTCGGCGCGGCGATGTGAGCGCCACATCGGCTGCCTCGGTGCGCCGGAAATCGGGAAATCCGTTAGAAGTCCGCCTGGCTTGAGACCGAAAGCACGAGCCGTTGCCTGACGTGCGACGGCGAAGGTGAGAAGATTCGGGAGCTTTTGGGCCTGTTTCGGCAACCCGTGAGTCCGCTCGCGGTCGGGCGGCTCACCATTAATCGCGGCGTTGAAACCTGAAAGCCTGAAAGCCCTGGTTCAACACAAGTCGTTTTGCATCGACACCGGGCGTGAACCGCTTACCTGGGTATCCAGATTATTCACGCATGTTCAAAGGTGAGAGTTTTCGGGAACGGCCCGCTGCGCGACCACGACTCCCCGCCCAGCATGGGTTTGCGAGATGTCCGCAGGCGCTAAAAGTGAGAGTTTTCGGGAGCTGTGAAGCCGCTGCTTGCGGTGATCTCCAACTGCCGCGTGCTCAAAGGTGAGATTTTTCGGGGGCTCTCCGTGCGGCACATGGGTGCCGATAGAGCCAGGCAGAATGCGCCGAGCAGGCGACAAGCCCTCCGCAAAAACACGGCAGAACGGCTGCCCAATCGCTGCAAAAGCATCGCGATTCCTAACATGCGCCGTTACAACAGCAGACAAACCATGGTCGCGTGCGCCCAAAGGTGAGACTTTTCGGGAGTCACGATAGGCGCAGTCAGACGCCTCACACTGGCTTCGCTATCTCGCGAATATCGGCCACCGGCGCTTCACCGAATGCATCGCTGAATGCGTATTCGAGCAACTGCGCGGCGGTGTGTTCGGGCGTGGAAAGCTGACCGTTGCGCTTCAAGTCTTCGAATTTCTCGCGCAGCGGAAACTGCTCGACGCCTGTGCCGCGAATTTGCGCCTGCATGTTCGTGTCGATGACGCCCGGCGCGAGGCTGCAAATACGCAGCGCGCGGGTCGCATCGAGCGCAACGGCGCGCGCATGCTGATCCAGCGCCGCCTTGGTCGCGCAGTAAATGCTCCAGCCGGCGTACGCGTTGCGTGCCGCGCCGCTCGAAATGTGCATGATGCGCCGGTCGCTCGCGTCCGGGCTCGCGGCGGCGAGCGCGCCGGCGAGCATGAGCGGCGTGGCGACGTTCAGGCTTACGGCGGTCGCAATGGCCGTCGAGTCTTGTCCTTCGATTGGACCAATCGGCTGCACCATGCCCGCGTTGTTGATCAGCAGGACGGTGCGTGCGCCGCTGACGAATGCCCGCAACGCATCCGTTTGCAGCCACTGCGCAACGCGTGCCGTCTCGGCCAGTTCGAGCTCGATTTCTTCGAGCAGTGCGGGAAAGCGCTGTTTGAGCGACGCGTGGCGCGAGCGTGACAGACCGAGCACGGCGACATCGCGTGTGAGGAGTTGCTCGGCGAGCGCCGCACCCAGGCCGCGCGTGTGGCCCGTGACGATGGCGCGAATCGGAGAAGAGGGATTCATGTCGGTCCTTATACGTTGGCTGATGCAGACCGATATCTTCTCACGCATGTTTCAGACGCGCAGCGGTGCGGCCCGCGCGCACTCAGGTGGCGCGAAAGCGCTCGCGGTACTGCATCGGCGTGACGCCGATTCTCTTCACGAAGACAATGCGCATGCGGTCGGCCGTGCCAAAACCGCAATCGTAGGCAATGGCCTTGAGCGCGGCGGCGCTGCTTTCGAGCAGGTGGCGCGCCGCGTCGACCCGCGCGCGTTCGACGAATTCATGCGGCGTCACGCCGGTTTCCTGCACGAACACGCGCGCGAAATGTCGTGCGCTCATACCGGCGACATCGGCGAGCTGCTTGACGGTAAAACTCTCGCGGATGTGCTCCATCACATGCGCCTGCACTTTCGCAACCGGCGAAGTGTCGTCGGCCGGCGCCGTGAGGTACGGACTGAACTGCGATTGTCCGCCCTGGCGCTGCGCAAACACGACGAGCCGTTTTGCCACCGCGAGGGCGATATGCGCCCCGTGATCTTCGGCGACGAGGGCAAGCGAGAGGTCGATGCCCGCAGTCACGCCCGCTGAAGTGACCAGTTGTCCGTCGCGCAGATAGATGCGGTCATAGTCCACGCGCGCGTTCGGAAACTGCGCGGCAAGTTGCGCCGCGTGCTGCCAATGGGTGGTGACGTTGCGCTCATCGAGCAAGCCGGCGTGGCCGAGCGCGAAGGCGCCCGTACAAATGGAGCCGTAACGCCCGCACTGCGGCGCGACGTTTTGCAGCCAGTCGAGCAAGAGTGCGTCGGGCGGTTCGCCTTCCGGCAGCGCGGGGCCGCCTGCGACCAACGCGAGGTCAAAGGGCTCGCGAGCCCGCTCGAACGCGGCATCCGCGATCAGCGTCATGCCGTTGGACGCACGCAGCGGCGCTTGCTTCGCACTCAGCAGGGTGACCGTGTAACGCGCGTGAGCCGCGATAAAGCGGTTCGCTTCGGAGAACACGTCGACGGGGCCGGCGACGTCGAGCGCCTGCACGCCGGGAAAAATCGCGATTGCGACGGTGGGCATCGAATGATTCCTTCTCTTCAAAGGCAAGCGCGCGGGGCACGGCAGTCAACGTAGTGCGATTGGCAGTGTTCGACGGCTTCAGGCGATTGTCGCGCAAAGCGCGTTGGCCAATACTGGACTTCATCGGACGCACCGCGGCGGCGGTAAAAGCCATACGACACACGCGGTCGTCCAGCATAGCAAACGTGCTGGCGCGCTGCGCGGCGAGCGCGTTCCCTTCATCCAGGCATTCAAGGACTTAGGCAAATGACTACGATTGCAGGCATTCATATTCCCGACAGCATGATGGCGCGCGAAGCCACTCAACTCGTGCGCGATACCGAAACCGATCTGCTGTATCACCATTCGCGCCGCGTATTTCTGTTCGGCGCGCTGGCCGGCGAGCGCAAGCAACTGAAATACGATGCGGAGCTGCTGTATATCGGCGCGATGTTCCATGACATGGGCCTCGTTGCGCCGTACAGCACGGAGCATGAGCGCTTCGAGGTGGACGGCGCGAACGCGGCGCGCGACTTCCTGCGGCGTCACGGTATCGGCGAAGACGACATCGAGCAGGTGTGGACCTCGATTGCATTGCACACCACGCCGGGCATTCCGCAGCATATGAAGCCGGTCGTGGCGCTGGTCACGGCGGGCGTGGAAATGGACGTGCTGGGCATTGCCTACGACGAGTTCACCGAAGAGCAGCGCCACGCGGTCACGCATGCGCATCCGCGCGGCGCGCACTTCAAGGAAGGCATTATCGACGCCTTCACGCAGGGCATCATCCACAAGCCGCACACTACGTTCGGAAACGTGAAGGCCGACGTGCTCGAACTGAAGGACCCGCATTATCATCGGGAGAATTTCTGCACGATGATTCTCGGCTCTTCGTGGAAGGAGTGAGGCACGCGTAGCGGGCCCCGCGCGGCGCCATATGGGATGATGAGCGATTGAACGAACTTCCCGCGCCGCGCCATGGTGATCAAAAACCTCCTGCGAAAGCTCGACCTGACCACGCTTCAGCTGTTCCTCGCCGTCTATGAGGAAGGCACGCTCACGCGTGCCGCGGAGCGCGAGGCCATTGCCGTATCGGCGGCGAGCAAGCGCCTGCTCGAACTGGAACAGGCGGTGGGCGCCACGCTCTTTCAGCGCAACGCGCGCGGCATGACGCTCACGCCGGCGGGCGAAACGCTGCTGCATCACGCCCGGCGTGTGCTGCGCGACATCGAAAACATCGGCATTGAACTCGCCGGCCATGCGAGCGGCGTGCGCGGCTACGTGCGGATGATGGCGAACCTGTCCGCCATTGTCGAATTCCTGCCCGAAGATTTGCGCGCGTTCCAGTTGCTGCATGAGCGCGTGAAGCTCGACCTCGAAGAGCGGCCGAGCGGCGGCGTGGTCGAAGCCGTGGACGACAGCCTCGCCGACCTCGGCATCTGTTCCGCCGACGCCGACACGCGCGACCTGCACGTCGAGCACTACCGGCACGATTCGCTGGTTTTGGTGATGCGCGACGATCATCCGCTCGCTGCGCGCAGTAGCGTGGCTTTTGCCGAGACGCTCGACGGCGACCACGTCGGCCTGCACGCCGCGAGTTCGATCAATGCCCGAACGCACATCGCCGCGCGTCAGGCGGGCAAGTCGTTGCGGCTGCGCATTCACGTGCCGGGTTTCGACGCCGTGTGCCGGATGGTGCAGGCCGGCATGGGCGTCGGCGTGTTGCCGCAAAAGGTCTATGAGCTGATGGGGCGTCCGCTGGGACTCGTCGGCGCGCCGCTCGAGGACGACTGGTCGCACCGCAGCCTCGTGTTGGCCGTGCGCGACGTGGAGGCGCTGTCGCCCGTGAGCCGTCTGCTGTTCGATCATTTGCGCTCGATCGAAGCGTCACAAGCGTCACAAGCCGCACAACGCCCGGCGCCCTGAACTCGCGCCGCAACTCGCGCCTCGTCAGAGCGTTCGCCGTTCGCGAACGGTCGTTGGCGAATTGCGGTTGGACGCCGCCGCCCGATGGCTGCAAGCTGTCTCCCAACAGAAAACTGCTTTGGAGACAGCACATGAGTGGACCCCTTCAGGGTATCCGCGTGGTCGAGATCGGTACACTCATCGCCGCGCCGTTTGCCGCCCGTCTGATGGCCGAATTCGGCGCAGACGTCGTCAAGATCGAAGCGCCGCAAACCGGCGACCCGCTGCGCAAATGGCGCAAGCTGCATGAGGGCACCTCGCTCTGGTGGTATTTGCAGTCGCGCAACAAGAAGTCGGTTTGTGTGAATCTGAAGTCGCCGGACGGTGTGGAAATCGTCAAGCGGCTGGCCGCCGAGGCCGACGTGGTGATCGAAAACCTGCGGCCCGGTGCGCTCGAAAAGCTCGGCATCGGCTGGGACGTGCTGCACGCAATCAACCCCAAGCTGACGATGGTGCGGATTTCCGGCTACGGCCAGTCGGGTCCGTATCGCGACCGTCCGGGGTTCGGCGCCATCGGCGAAGCCATGGGCGGCATTCGCTATACGACCGGCGAAGTGGATGGCGCGCCGGCGCGCGTCGGCGTGAGCCTTGGCGATTCGCTTGCCTCGCTGCACGGCGTGATCGGCGCGTTGATGTCTTTGCTGCGGGTCAAGACGGGGCAGGGCGACGGTCAGGTGGTGGACGTGTCGCTTGTCGAAAGCGTCTTCAATCTGATGGAAAGCCTCGTGCCGGAATACGACCTGCTCGGCCATGTGCGCGAGCGCAGCGGCGGCGCATTGCCGGGCATCGCACCGTCCAATACCTATCCCACCGAAGACAACGGCTACGTGGTGATTGCCGGCAACAGCGATCCGATTTTCCGGCGCCTGATGCAAGTGATAGGCCGCCCCGATCTCGCCGACGACCCCGCACTCGCGCACAACGACGGCCGCGCCCAGCACTGCGCGATGCTCGACGACGCCATTGCCGCATGGACCTCGCACCATTGCACCGACGACGTGCTCGCCGCGCTCGAACGCGCCGAAGTGCCGGCGGGGCGCATCTATTCGGTGGCGGACATTGTCGCCGATCCGCACTACCAGGCGCGCGACATGTTGTTGCAGGCGCAACTACCGGGCGGCGCCTCGGTGAAGATGCCAGGCATCGTGCCGAAGCTGTCGGACACGCCGGGCGAAGTGCGCTGGCAAGGCCCCGCACTTGGCGAACACACCGGCAGCGTGCTGGGCGAACTCGGCTTCGCGAGTGAAGAGATCGAGCGGCTGCGCCGCGAAGGAGCCGTGCAATGACAGATGCGATGACCCCTGCATTGACGGACTCAATGCAAGCTGCCGAAAAACTCGTCGTGCAGGAAGTCGCCCCGCGCGACGGCTTGCAGATCGAGCCCACGTGGGTAGAGACTGCGGACAAGATCGCATTGATCAACGGCCTTTCGGACGCCGGCTTCACACGCATTGAAGCGGGCTCGTTCGTGTCGCCGAAAGCCATTCCTGCCTTGCGCGACGGCGAGGCCGTGTTCGCGCAGATCGAGCGGCGCGCGGGCGTGATCTACGTGGCGCTGGTGCCCAACCTGAAGGGTGCCGAACGCGCGCTCGCCGTGAACGCGGATGAGCTGAATCTCGTGATGTCGGCGAGTCAGACGCATAACCGCGCGAACATGCGCATGAGTTGCGAGTCGTCGCTCGCGGCGTTTGGCGACATCGTGCGTCACGTGAAGGGCACTGGCGTGCGGTTGAATGCAACGGTCGCCACCGCATTCGGCTGCCCGTTCGAAGGCGCAATCGACGAGGATCGTGTGATCGGCATTGTCGATACGTATCGCGAGATGGGTATTGAAGGCATTACGCTCGCCGATACAACCGGCATGGCGAATCCTCGCCAGGTGGCGCGGCTCGTCAAACGGGTGCTGCAACGCGTGCCGCCTTCTGCGCTCACGCTGCACTTTCACAATACGCGCGGGCTTGGGCTTGCCAATGTGCTGGCCGCTTACGAAGCCGGCGCGCGCCGCTTCGACGCCGCGTTGGGCGGCCTCGGCGGGTGTCCGTTTGCACCGGGCGCGTCCGGCAACATCTGTACAGAAGACCTCGTGAATCTGTGCGACGAAATGGGCATTCCCACCGGAATCGATCTGGTGAAGCTGCTCGCACTGTCGCGAGCGTTGCCCGAGTTGCTCGGCCACGACGTACCTGGGCAAGTCGCGAAGGCGGGACGCAATAGCGACCTGCACCCCGTGCCCGACTACGTGCTGAATATCTGACCTTTCCTGATCGACTAAACGACCGGACGGCAGGGCCCGAATCCGGCATTGGAGACGAAACATGAGTGACCTTGGCGCAATCGCAACCGGCGAGCGTGGACAGAGCGCGGACGGCGCGGCGGCCATCATCCGCAAAGTGGCATGGCGGCTGATGCCGCTCATCATGATCTGCTATCTGTTTGCGTTTTTCGACCGCATCAATATCAGCTTCGCGAAGTTCCAGTTGCAAAGCGATCTCGGGTTGTCCGATACCGCATATGGACTCGGCGCGAGTCTGTTCGTGATCGGCTACGTACTGTTCGAGGTGCCAAGCAACCTTTTTCTCTACAAGGTCGGGGCACGGCGCTGGATCGCGCGCATCATGATTTCGTGGGGCCTCGCAACCGCGGCAATGGTGTTCGTCAGCAACGAATGGCAGTTCTACGGCCTGCGTTTTCTGATCGGCGCGATGGAGGCCGGCTTTGCGCCGGGCGTGCTCTATTACCTCACGCTGTGGTTTCCGCCGAGCTATCGCGGACGCATTACGTCCATGCTGTTTCTTGCGTCGGCGTTTTCGGGGCTGGTGGGCGCGCCGCTCGCGGGGCTCGTTATCGGCCATATGAACGGCGTGCTCGGCATGCCCGGATGGCACTGGCTGTTCCTGCTCGGCGGCCTGCCGTGCATACTGCTTGGTTACCTGGTGCTGAAGCTGCTGAAAGACCGCATTGACGATGCGAACTGGCTTTCGCCTGCGGAGAAGTCATTTCTCGCGGAGCAGATTACGCAGCAGAGCCGTCATCCGCAGACCGGCCATTCGTTTCTGGGTGCTATCCGGACGCCGGGTTTCCTGACGCTTGGGCTTGTCTATTTTCTGATTCAGATCGCGTCGTATGGATTGAACTTCTGGGCGCCGCATCTGATTCGCGTGGCCGGTACGCACAATCCCACGCTGATCGGGCTGTTGACGGCAGTGCCTTATGTGTGTGGCGCGATCTGCATGGTGGTGGTCGGGCGCTTGTCCGATGCCAACGGCGAGCGGCGCAAGTTCGTGGTGGGTTTGCTGCTGATGTCGGCGCTCGGATTTTTCGCGGCGGGTTTCTTCGACAAGCAGACGGGGTTCCTGATCGTCGCGCTGGCTGTAATGGGCGCGGGCGTGGTCGCCTCGATTCCGGCGTTCTGGGCGCTGCCGCCGAAGCTGGTAACAGGCGCCGGCGCGGCGGGCGGCATCGCGTTGATCAACACGCTGGGTCAGCTTGGCGGCATTGTGAGTCCGATCATGGTGGGACGCGTGCGGGATTTGACTGGCAGCACTACGCCGGCGCTGTACGTGATCGGCTCGCTGAGCGTGGTTTGCGCGGCGATTGTGTTCTGGGGGTTGCCGGAGTCGTTGAGGAGAAGGGACGTGGCGCGGGTGGGGTGAGTGGGTTTGTGGGGCGAGGTTCGGGTCTACCGTCTACATCCAGGATGTTTGTGTGACTGGGGGTGATACTGCTGTCCTGGATGCCGATCAACGCACCACCGCATTCACAAAAGGTGTCCGTCGCCGCAGCGAGCATGTGCCACCTTCGTTATTGGCACTCTTGGTAAAGACCCGTTCTGTCGGCGAGAGCCAACCCGCGATCACCCGTCGTAGTACTCAGAGCGGGCGATCACGCGATTGACCCCGCGCGGGCACTGGCATGCGACGATATCGTTGTCCTTCACCGCGGCCGTCGCGCCGCTCAACCCCCAGCCTTGCGCGGTGCCCAGCATCGGGCCGTTGTGTCCGCAGCGTCCGCACGACGCGAGTCCCCCGTCCTTCGCGAGCGCGCCGTTCTCGTCCGCGAAATCCTCATCGCCATCGAGTACCAGGCCGCCGGTGGTCGTCCTGTTGCCTTTGATTGCCAGCATCGTTGCCATTCCAGTTCTCCTTGTTGGGTTCACTCGCGTTGATCTGTTCAGCCGCATTAATACCGGTCGAGCGCCGCCTGCAGCATCTTCAGCCGGGTCTTGCCGTCAGGCGTGAACACTGTGTCGAACCGCACGAGCCCTTCCTTATGCAGATGGCACGCCATGGTGAAGCTGACCATCATGCCCGGCTCCGCACTATGTACCTCGATTTCAACCGCTTTGAGCCGCGGCTCGTACTTGAGCAATGTGGACTCGATTGCATTGCGCAGCCTGAAAGTCGATGAGGGCAGGTGCCGGTAGATCTCCGACAGATCGTCCAGCCCGAAGTCCGGCAGATGTGCGAGCGAGCGCCGCCGGCTGTTGAGAATTCGCTCGATGTTGTCCCGTACCGAAAGGAAGGTTTGTTCCTCCGGTGTGAAGTCGCTGATTGCAGAGCCGTCGGCAAAATGCCCGGTGATCCGCTCGAAAAGTCCTGGTCCGATTCGCATGGGTGGCTCCGTCTTCGCTAACGTTGTTAATTCAGGTAGGCCGACGGCGGGGTTGAACGCTGAGCGGTCGTCTGAGAGTCGTCATCCTCTGATCTTGCTGAGCACCGTTATGCAGAGCTCTGCTTATCGTTCAGTGGCCGGTCTATTCGGTTCTGTGTACTGAGTCGACGATGTTTAGCATGCAATCTCTCTCAAAAACAGCCTTGGAAGTAGGCGTTTGTCACAAAGTGGTGAAAAGCAGCAAGCGCTGCGTGTCGCGCGCACTGCTTCACTCGCCTAGGGAAGGCGCGTAGCGTATTCCCCTCCAGAGGTCCTATTAGTTGCCAGTTCCGGAGCAGTGCTGATTAATTAATGGATTTGAAAAAAATGGCTAGCCCGTATGATGAAGTGAGGAATTTGTGGTCGACGTGGCGGTTTATCCCGGGACACGGGTGTATTTCCTGGATGTGGGTGCGCAGGGCAGATATAACGAAGTGGAACATGCGTTCTACGCGCGTTCGTCCTGATTGCATGACGCACGCGTGACCGGACCCGAAGCCGGTCCGACGGCGGACATTGCATAGCTCGGCATCTGCGTTTCCGCTGTGAGGAAATCCGTGTTGTTGCGATGCCCCACGCACCGCATGAGAAACAACTTCTCTGTCCGACCTGAAGCCAGTCACTTTACTGGCACCGCCCCTGCGCTGCCCTTACATCGACCGCGCGCCAATTGATCCTATGCGTCAATCACTTACGTTGGCTATGCGAACGTTGTCCACAGGTTTGCGAACAAAAGCTGTGGACAATTTTGCACCGCGCCCCAGAAGGTCTACAAACATCTGTTCCTTTTGAATTCAACAACTTGGTTGTTGGCACCCGGCCTCCGGTTGTCGCGATCATGGGGGCACGGCAGGCCTTTTGTGGGGAAAATCGTTCGCAAACCATCAGCGAAGGGTCGCTCCTTAAACTCGGCGCAGCGGATCACGGCCGCATCCTGAACGATGGCAGCGGCCTGTCTGGCCGTGTCCATGCCGGAGCTACCGCTGCGGGTTTGAGGGGATCTGCGTGAAATGCCGCTTGGAGTGTGGCCGAATGCCGCGTGGAGCGTGGCGGTGATCCGGCAGGCCAGCGCCGCCTAGTCGCGGAGAAGCTAAAGATCGAGAAAGCGCAGATTGCCCGGACCGACACGGACGATCCGATGTGGCTCGACATGCGTGAGCAGCTTTGGGTGCTTGACTCGGTTATTCGTGAGGCCAAATACAAGGTTGTGACCTTCAGTCCGTGCCTTGCGGCGATGGATGCGCTGGTCGAGCACCTGGAAAAACTCGTGGACGGTTGCGCGGGCGGACGGCAGCGTGACAGGCAGACGGCGCAACGAGATTTTCGCGCGGTTCTTGCAGGAGCCTGACCCGCATGTATTGGCGCTGCACCGGGGGTGACCGGCTTTCAGCGTGGAGCTGGCAGCGCTAGCATTTTTTGGCGGCCCTATCATTGACGTGCCACAGGCGGCCACACTCCCGTGCGGGTCGCCGCCTTTTTTCAAGTTACTTGCGGCACCGATCCATCGCTCATGCTCAGTTGTTAGCCTTGTTGTGGCGTCTGAATCAAAGGATGGTATATCCGACAACGGGAAAGGCGATTGCACCCGCTACAGCGCTCCACAGGGCAGTAACCAAAGCACGTCCACCACATTCATCCCCGCACTGGATGGAGCTATCGGGCAGGACAATGCACAAGCTCACGAAAGCGGCCAAGATGGCACCGGCGACAAACAGGCCGCCGTACACGAGTGCAATTTCCACTTTACTTCACAGAACAGGATGGTTTTCGCTTCGGACAGGTCAGAGTGAAAATTTTCAGGGCCTATCCCGACAATGGAAAGAGGGGAGTGGCGCCATTACCGGTGGCGCGCATCTGTTCGTCGTATTCGCCGCGATATCCGTGGATCATCGAAGTGCCGGAAGCGCTACCATCCATCGTCGCCCCTTCTTGGGGGTTGAACACATGCCAGGCGCTATCCTGTGAAGCGAGCATGACGGGCGGCGGTGTGCACCCACAGATGCAGATATCGCCGTCCAGCGCCTCCTACTTGCCCGTCATGGTTGCGTCCCGGTGTCCCTTCCAGCCGATCACACCTTCGGACTGGCAGCGGCTGCACCAGACCTTCGCACCGATTAAAGTGATTGGGATGCCGTGATGTGTACAACTGTCGATGCCTTCAATGATCACGCCGCCGTTGGTGGACTTGTCGGCCAGCTTTAGGATGGCCCGCCTCATGCAAAGCCCTCCTGTTGTATTCCTGCTTTCCTGGCATTCCGATACCTCCATGAAGTAAGCGAAGAGGACCGGCCCGGTAGTGCAGCCGGTCACGCAGCGGACGAATGTTTCGCCCATTTGGGCAATCCTGACGCTGCCTTCGCAAAGGAGGGATCAGATGAGTCCGATTTAGGGTGCGAACGGTTCATGGCGCATTCGCGCGCGTTCACGGGTTGACATTCGAGAGGTCGAGTCAGGTAGCGTGGAACTGTCTGGACGCTTGCGGAGCCAGCCTGCCGAGGCCGGTTTTCTTACCATCGACAAATCATGGAGGTGTGATTTATGACGTTGAGTTCCCGGCCAGGCATGAGCGCCTGCGCCTTCAGCACAGAAGGGCTTTACCGATATCTGGAAGAGCATCGGGCGAGGAACCTGTGGAGCTGATTCTCCATCCCGAGCACAAGCGCATGCTGTGTGATGAACTGCACTTGCGACATTCGGGCGGCCAGTATGGCGAGTGCGAATTCAATGGCATCCCGGTGCTTGAAGACCCTTGCTGCCACACGCCCTGGCTGGTCACGGAAGAAGGGCAGCGCTGAGAGCTGTAGCCCTAATCATTGCGCGTCGTGGGGAATGTTCATGGCGTTTCGCATCGTCTGTGCGTCGCAGCGGACACAACCAACCCGTCAGTTTTCTGCTTTAACAAGTGACTTGTAGAAGCGGCACCCGAATCGCCGTTGGCTTGAATGCATTACGAAACACATCTCTAATATGTCGCTCCTTTCCCGTTGAGGGGGAACGTGGGGGAACGATGTTTGGCGGTCTGTGGGGAATGCTCAATTTCCCCTCACATGGCCCGCAAAGCGTTATGGCCTGGGGTTGAGCGCTGCGGGGAGATACTTATCCACGGACTTTTCAACACTTTGCGTGGACAACTCGCAGCATTTTTAATCTGACGTCCCCGCCCTCAAGCCTTCAGCCCCGACCCGGCAGCAGCCTCGTCCCGCGCCTGCACCTGCAACACCGCGTCCCGCTTATCCAGCAGATGCTGCCGCAAAATCGCGCTGAGCTTCTTGCCGTCACGCGCCTCGAGCGCCTTAAGCATTTCGTCGTGGTCGTGAATCGCGCGGTCCCACTTCGGGATCTGAAAATTCGAGCGGAAGCGCAGCGCCTGCAGGCGTCGGTTCACCGACACATAAGTCTGTCTCAGCGCCGAATTTCGTGCGGCTTCATTAATCTTGTCGTGAATCGCCTGATTGCGGCTGTAGTACCCGGCCAGGTCGTTTTGCGCGCGGCACGCGAGCATTGCGTAATGCAACGCCTTGATCTCGGCGAGTTCGGCGGCGGTCATTCGCTCCGCCGCAAGTTCGCCGGAGAAAGCCTCGAGCCCGCTCATCAGTTCGAAAGTCTCCCGCAACTCCGCTTCGGACATCTTCGACACCGACGCGCCGCGGTTCGGTGAAATCTCGATCAGCCCTTCGGCGGCCAACACCTTCAGTGCCTCGCGCAACGGCGTGCGCGAAATGCCGAGCGTTTCGCACAGCTCGCGCTCGTTTAGCTTCTTGCCCGGCTCCAACACACCTTCGACGATAAACCGTCGAATGTGCTCGACCACCGTGTCATGCAAGCGTTGCCGCTCCACCTTCGGCAGTGCCGCCGACGCCGGAAGGCTGCCTTCAAATTCGGAATTTTGCATACAAACGTCCCTAAAGCCTTGTTAGCTTCATTTTATCGGATCCCTGCAAGCCGCGTAAGAGCAAGGGTAAACACCTGTCCGCGAAGGCGATTTTCGCCTTTCTGACAACGCCCGAGGTCTGATATAGTTTTTTGCATGCAAAATTCAATCGGAGGAGCGTAATGCTGAAGTTAGATTTTCATCCCGCCGGCCGTCACTTCCTGCAGATCCCGGGGCCGAGTCCGGTGCCCGATCGCATCCTCCGTGCGATGAGCTATCCGACCATCGACCACCGCGGGCCGGAGTTCGGCGAACTGGGTCTGAAGGTGCTCGACGGGATCAAGAAGATCTTCAAGACGCAGCAGCCCGTGGTGATTTATCCGGCCTCCGGCACCGGCGCATGGGAAGCGGCGCTCTCCAACACCTTGAGCCCGGGCGATCACGTGCTGATGTACGAGACCGGACATTTCGCGACGCTCTGGAAAAAAATGGCGGAAAGCCTGGGCCTGAAGCCCGAGTTTCTCGGCTTGCCGGGCATTGAAGGCTGGCGGCGCGGTGTTCAGCCGCAGATGATCGAGGAGCGTCTGCGCGCCGACACGGGGCGTTCCATCAAGGCGGTCTGCGTTGTCCACAACGAAACGTCCACAGGCGTGACTTCGGACATTGCCGCGGTGCGTCGCGCAATCGACGCCGCGGGCCATCCCGCGCTGCTGCTGGTCGACACGATTTCGGGCCTTGCGTGCGCGGATTATCGCCACGACGAGTGGGGCGTCGACGTCACCGTTTCAGGTTCGCAGAAGGGCTTGATGCTGCCGCCGGGCATCAGCTTCAACGCCATCTCGCCGAAAGCTCTCGCCGCCAGCAAGCACGCAAAACTGCCGCGCAGCTTCTGGGACTGGAGCGAGATAGTCGAGATGAACAAGACCGGCTACTGGCCGTACACGCCGAACACGAATCTGCTCTACGGCCTGCATGAGGCGATCGAGATGATTCTCGGCGAAGGGCTCGACAACGTTTTTGCGCGGCACGAGCGTCTTGCCGAAGCGACGCGTCGCGCGGTGCGAGCCTGGGGGCTCGAGATCCAATGCATGGACCCGGCCGTGTATAGCCCGGTGCTGACCGGGGTGATGATGCCCGAAGGCATCGACGCGGACTCGGTGCGCAAGCTCATCTACGAGCGTTTCGACATGTCGCTCGGCACGGGCCTCGGCAAGATGAAAGGGCGCATGTTCCGCATCGGCCATCTGGGCGACTGCAACGACCTCATGCTGCTTGCCACGCTCGCCGGCTGCGAAATGGGGCTGCGCCTCGCGGGTGTGCCGCTCAAGGAAAGCGGCCTGCCTGCCGCTATGAACTGGTTGAGCGAGCCGACGCAAGCTGCAGGTTTGAAAGCGGCCGCCTGAGGCGAGCGTCAAGCCAGACCGCGAGACAGCGCCGGCGGGCTCCCGGCAACGCATCAATACGAAAGGAAAAACGCAGCCAGGCATCAACGAAGTCAGTTCCATCATGAAGCCGCGCGCAGAACGCGGCCCTGAACAATGCGATGGCGAGGCGGCGCGTGCCGCCTCGCGACGACGAAGCGCACCATGCCAGGCGCGCCGTCGATACATGCAAATGGAGAGAGACGATGAAGCGGTTTCGTGTGACCAGTGCGACCAGTATTGTTCTAGTGATGCTCTGCATCATGTACTTCATCACCTATCTGGACCGCGTGAATGTGAGTACGGCGGCGGCGGGCTTCGGCAAGGAATTTCATCTTTCGCATACGGAAGTCGGCCTGGTTTTCTCGGCTTTCGCGTATCCCTACCTGCTGTTTCAGATTATCGGGGGTTGGGTTAGCGACCGTTTCGGCGCAAGGCGCACATTGCTCGCATGCGGCGCGGTGTGGGGCATCGCCACCTTGCTCACCGGTTTTGCGGGCGGCCTGATCTCGTTGCTGGCGGCACGCGTGCTGCTCGGTTTCGGTGAAGGCGCAACCTTCCCGGCGGCAACGTCCGCGATGGCGCGCTGGGTCGCGAAAGAAAAGCGCGGCTTCGCGCAGGGCATCACGCATGCAGCCTCGCGCGTCGGCAATGCGGTTGCGCCGGGCATCGTCGTACTCGTCATGGCCAATTGGGGATGGCGCGAATCGTTCTACATTTGCGGTGCGTTCAGCCTGTTGTGGGTTGTGGTGTGGGCATTGACATTCACCGAACACCCGAAAGACCACCCGCGCATCACGAAGGAAGAGCTCGAAATTCTGCCCGCCCCGAAAGCAAAGTCGGCGGGCGTGCCGTGGGGCAAGCTGTTTCGCCGCATGATGCCGGTCACGATTGTCTATTTCTGTTACGGCTGGACGTTGTGGCTGTTCCTTAGCTGGATTCCGCAGTACTTCCTGCACAGCTATAACCTGGAATTGAAGAAGTCGGCGATCTTCGCTTCGGTGGTGTTTCTCGCGGGTGTGATCGGCGACACGCTTGGCGGCATTGTCACCGACTACATTTACACGCGCACTGGCAACCTGAAGCGCGCGCGCAGCTGGATGGTCTCGTTGTGCATGCTGTTCTGCCTGCTGTCGCTAATTCCGCTGATGTTCACGCACAACCTGTATCTGTCGATGGCGTGTCTCGCGTCAGGCTTCTTCTTCGCCGAAATGACCATTGGCCCGATGTGGGCGATTCCGATGGACATTGCGCCCGAAGCGTCGGGCACGGCGAGCGGCATCATGAATACGGGTTCCGCGCTCGCGGCCATCATCTCGCCGGTGGTGGGCGGTTTCCTGATCGACTATTTCGGCAACTGGGAATTGCCGTTTGTCGGCAGCATGCTGTTGATGGCGCTGGGCGTCGTGCTGGCCTTCCGCATGCAACCGGAGAGCAAGTTCGCCGGCGGTGCGGCCGACAAGGGGCAGGTCTCCACCAGCATGGGCGTGTAAGCGATGCTCAGGTCCTTCCGTGCGGACGCAGCGAAGCCGGGCACTTCGTCGCTCAGTCGCCTGCTTGCCGAAGCGCGCCGCGATCACGCGACGCTCGGCAGGCTCCAGCCCAACCGCGTACCCGCTGACGTCGAAGCGGCCTATGCCATCCAGCACGAGATACTCGGCATCGCCGGCGCGCGGGTCGGCGGCTGGAAAGTCGGGGCGAAGTCGACAGATGGTCCGATTCAGGGCGCGCCGCTGCCGGACGTCGATCTGCATTCCGACGGCGTCAGGTTGCCGCGCGCGGACTTTGCGCCGTTGGGCCTGGAACTGGAGATCGCATTCCGTTTCGGCCGCCGCTTCGAACCTGCGGCAACGCCGTATAGCGAAGCCGACGTGCTCGCGGCGATCGGCTCGTTCGGCGCTACCATCGAAATTGTCGCCAGCCGTTTCGCCGAATGGCCCGACGTCGACAAGCTCGCGCAACTTGCCGACTTGCAGAACCACGGCGCGTTGATTGTCGGCGAGTTCATGCCGTATTACGACGACTATCCGTTCGCCGCGCCGCTTCTACGGTTTGAATTCAACGGGCGCGATGTCGTGGAGTTGACGCCTGCAAACCCGGCCGGCGATCCGCGCCGCCTGCTCACGTGGCTCGTCAATCACGCGAGCTCGCGCGGTATCGCGGTGACGCCGGACATGATCGTTACCACGGGTTCATACACGGGCATGTTTTTTCCGCGAAACGCCGGCACGGCGCACGGGCGAATTGAAGGACTGCCGCCGGTCAGCGTCACGCTTTACTGAACCGCATTCACGGCATTCAGCATTCTGCGCGCCTCACCGCATTCCCTTTGTGTACTGCATGCAGTGCAACAACCATCGACGTTATGACGAATCCCACCTCCGCTTTGCTGGTCAAGCCGATTCATCTGGTGCCCTCGGCGGCGCGGCTGACAACGCCGCTCGCGCAACATTTGCGCAAGGCATTGCGCGGCGACGTGCTGTTCGATGCGGCAAGCCGCGGCCGTTACGCGACGGATGCGTCCATCTACCAGATCATGCCGGTCGGCGTGGTGGTGCCGCGCGATCAGGATGACCTGCGCACGGCGCTCGACATTGCGCGCAGCGAAAAAGTGCCGCTGCTCGCGCGCGGCGCGGGCACGAGCCAATGTGGACAGACCGTGGGCGAAGCGCTCGTCATCGACACGAGCAAGTGGCTGAACAACGTCGTCGACTTCGATGCGGAAGCGCGCACTGTCACAGTCGAGCCGGGCGTCGTGCTGGATCATCTGAACGCATGGCTCAAGCCACATGGCTTGTGGTTCCCCGTGGATGTGTCGACGGCTGCGCAGTGCACGATTGGCGGCATGGCGGGCAACAATTCGTGCGGGTCGCGTTCCATCGAATACGGCAACATGGTGCACAACGTCGAGGCGATCGACGCAATTCTCGCCGACGGCAGCGAAGCGCATTTCGCCTCGTTGCGCGAGCCCCCACAAGGGCTGCGCTTGCAGCAGATAGTGGAAGGCGTGAGGCAGATCGCACAGCGCGAGCGCGACGAGATCGCGGCGCGCGTGCCGAAGGTGTTGCGCCGCGTCGCCGGCTACAACATCGACCTGTTCGATTGTCAGAACCCGCGCGCTTATACCGACGACGGCATAGCGAATCTCGCGCATCTGCTGGTGGGCTCCGAAGGCACGCTCGCCTTCAGCCGTCAGTTGACGTTGAAGCTCGCGCCGCTGCCGGCGCACAAGACGCTGGGCGTGGTCAATTTTCCGACCTTCTGGCAGGCGATGGATCTCACGCAGCACATCGTCAAGCTGAAACCGGTTGCCGTGGAACTGGTCGACCGCACGATGATCGATCTGGCGATGAGCAACCCCGCGTTTCGTCCGGTGGTCGCGAAGGCGCTGGTGGGCGAGCCGCAAGCCGTGCTGCTGGTGGAGTTCGCGGGCGAGTCGCGCGACGCGCAACTGCGCTCGCTCAAGCAGCTCACCGAGTTGATGGCCGATCTCGGCTTGCCCGGCTCGGTTGTCGAAATGCCGGACATGAATGCGCAGAAGGCGCTGTGGGAAGTGCGCAAGGCCGGGCTCAACATCATGATGAGCATGAAGGGCGACGGCAAGCCGGTGTCCTTCATCGAAGACTGCGCTGTGCCGCTCGAACATCTGGCCGAGTACACGAGCAGGCTGACCGAGGTGTTCCATCGGCACGGCACGGAAGGCACGTGGTACGCGCACGCAAGCGTCGGCACGCTGCACGTGCGGCCGATTCTCGACATGCGCCGCGACGGCGCGACGAAAATGCGCGCGATTGCCGAAGAAGCCGCGGCGCTGGTGCGCGAATACAAGGGCGCGTATTCCGGCGAACACGGCGACGGCCTATGCCGCGGCGAATGGGTCGCGTGGCAATACGGCCCGAAACTGAATCAGGCGTTCAGCGAGATCAAGGCGCTCTTCGATCCGGAAAATCGCTTCAATCCCGACAAGATTGTGCGTCCGCCGAAAATGGACGACGCACGCAACTTCCGTTTCGCGCCAGGCTACCGTGAACTGCCCATTGAAACTGCGCTCGACTGGTCCGCGTGGAATGTTGAGCGCGATCCGCTGACGGGACGCGAGAGCGCAGCGGGCAGCGGCAACGATCTGTCCGGCGGCCTCGCGAAGGCCGTTGAAATGTGCAACAACAACGGACACTGCCGCAAGTTCGACGCGGGCACCATGTGCCCGAGCTATCGCGTGACGAAAGACGAGCAGCATGTCACGCGCGGGCGCGCCAACACGTTGCGTCTGGCGATTTCCGGGCAGCTCGGCGAAGCGGGTCTCGCCAGTGACGACGTCAAGGAGACACTCGATCTCTGCGTGTCGTGCAAAGGCTGCAAGCGCGATTGCCCCACCGGCGTGGATATGGCGAAGTTCAAGATCGAAGCGCGCGCCGCACGTGTAAAGCGCCATGGACTTACGCTGCGCGACAAGCTCGTCGCGTTCATGCCGCGTTATGCGGCAACGGCGAGCCGCGCGCCGGGGCTCGTGGCGCTCGCCGACAAAGTGCCGGTGCTGTCCGCGTGGTTCAAGCGTTCGGTTGGCTTTGCCAGCGAACGGAGCTTGCCGCGCTTTCGCAAGCCGTTTCTCTCTGCCGTGAAGCCGGGCCTGAACTCGCGGGGCGCAGCGCTGAAGGAAGTGCTGCTATTCGTCGATACGTTCAACAACAATATGGAGCCCGAGAACGCGCGTGCCGCGCAACGCGTGCTGGAGGCAGCCGGCTACACGGTGCACTTCAATACGCGGCAGGGCGAGCGGCCGGTGTGCTGCGGCCGCACCTTTCTCGCGGCTGGCCTCGTCGACGAAGCGAAGCACGAAGCGCGGCGCATGCTCGACCTCTTCAAGCCGTTCGTGGAGCGTGGTGTGCCGGTTGTCGGCCTCGAGCCGTCGTGCCTGCTGTCGTTGCGTGACGAGTTTCTGCACTACGGTTTCGGCGAAGAGGCGCAGCGGCTTGCCAACCAGGCATTTCTCTTTGAAGAGTTTCTCGTGCGCGAGCAGCAGGCCGGACGCTTGCAGCTTGCGCTGAAACCTTTGGCCACGCAGCAGGCGCTCGTGCATGGCCATTGCCATCAGAAAGCATTCGACGCCTTTACGCCCGTGCAAACCGTCCTGAAGTGGATTCCAGAACTGACGGTCTCGACGGTGGAGTCGTCGTGCTGCGGAATGGCGGGCAGCTTCGGCTACGAAGCGGAGCACTATGCGACCTCGCAGGCGATGGCCGAGTTGTCGCTGTTGCCCGCGGTGCGCAAGATGCAGCCGGGCACGATCATGGTCGCCGACGGTACGAGCTGCCGCCATCAGATTCACGACGGTACGGGTGTGGAGGCGATTCACGTCGCGCGTGTACTGGCGATGGCGCTGCAATGACGTGTGCGCGAGCACTCGGCTTGCGTCTTCAGTGCTTGCGTATTTCGTTTCTGTCGCGCAGCCACGCGAGGCGCGCACGCGCTGCGCCCCAAATCTCGCCTAGCGGATCGCCACGGCCTGCCGATACGCGCCCGGCGATACGCCCACGCCCTCACGAAACCGGTGGCTGAAATGACTGGCGTTCGCATAGCCGCATAGCCCGGCGATCTGCGCGAGCGGCAAGCCGGTCGTGCGCAATAGTGTGCGCGCGCGTTCCAGGCGCTGCTGCGCGATCCATGCAGCGGGCGGCAAGCCGAACGACTCGCGGAACATTCGCGCGAGATGGAACTCGGACAGCGCCGCCACCTTTGCCAGTTCGCCGAGCGTGAGCGGCTCTGCAAGATGGTTCTCGATGTAATCGCGCAGGCGCCGCCGCGTGGTCACCGACAAGCCGCCCTTCAGCGCGGCACCGGTGCGTCGCACGCCCTGCGCGCGCAACAACAGACTCAGCACTTCGTGCGCGGTTTCGTTGGTGCGCAGCAGGCCATCCGCATCGTCCCAGTGTTCGTTCGCAAGCAACTGACACAACCCGGCGATGCGCGCGTCTTCGAAATACGTGCGATCGGCGAGCGTCAGTTCCCGGGGTTCGCGGTCGAGTTCCTGCACGGCGCGCTGCGTGAAGTGCTCCGGCAGGAAATACAGGTGCATGAAGTGCATGTGCCCGCGCACCCACCAGCGCGATTCGTGATCGCCGGGCAACGCGCACAGCCGCGACGGCGCGCCGTAACGGCCCGGCAATTTCTGACGCTCGGTGCGATAGCCGCCGTTCAGATAGCACGACAGCGTGTGGTGGCCGGGCCGTTCGTAGACCGTTTCGGCGACTTCCGTGTCGCGTGTCCAGACCGCAATGGCGAGACCGTCGCCGAGCCACGCGAAGCGCTCCAGGTTCGCATTCGAATTGCTCAGCGTGTGACACACCGACTGAATGCCGAATGGCGTTTCAGTGGCATCGGTCACGGGGACGGGCGCGCTCGTGTTCACGGGACTGGCCTGGCGGTTGCCTTTCTTGGGGACATAAGCCCGAGTATACGGCTCGCCACGCGCGACGACACGCGCAGCGGCGATGCGCGCCGAAAAATGCGCAATCCTGGACAAGTCCCGCGAGCCGCGCTGCGTCATAGTGCGAGTCCCTACTCGCTGTATGCAGGCTTGACCATGAATCTGTTTCTTTATGCGATTACCGTGCTCATCTGGGGCACCACATGGATCGCGATCAAATGGCAGCTCGGCGCGGTGCCGCCGCCGGTGTCGATCGCATGGCGTTTCTGGATCGCCGCACTGATTCTGTTCGCGCTGTTGCGCATCGTGCGCCGGCCCATGTGGCCGCCGCGCGCCGCCTGGCGCTTTCTCGTCGCGCAAGGGCTGGCGCTTTTCTGCGTCAACTTTCTGTGCTTTTACTACGCGGAACAGGTGGTGCCGAGCGGACTCGTCGCCGTGGTGTTTTCGACCGCGCCGCTTCTGAATTCGCTCAATGGACGGCTGTTCATGGGCCGTCCGTTGCAGCCTTCGGCGATTGCCGGCGCGATGCTTGGGCTTGTCGGCATTGTGTGTCTGTTTATTCAGCAAATGAGCGGGCATTTGGGCGATCACGCGGCTTGGCTCGGCCTCGGCATCGCGTTTCTCGGCACGCTGTGTTTTTCGGCGGGCAATCTGCTGTCGAGCCGCATGCAATCCATGGGCTTGCATCCGTTCGCCACCAACAGCTGGGCGATGCTGATCGGCGCGAGCGTGTTGACCGTGGGCAGCGTGTTGGCGGGCTTCCCTTTTGCGATCGAGCCGTCGGCGCGTTACGTCGGTGCGCTCGCGTATCTTGCGGTGTTCGGCTCGGTGATTGGCTTCACCGCCTATTTGATGCTGGTGGGGCGCATCGGCCCGGAGCGCGCGGCTTATTCGACCGTGCTCTTTCCCATCGTCGCGTTGGCGGTGTCGACGGTGTTCGAGGGCTACCAGTGGTCTGCGTTAGCGGTGGTCGGCTTGCTGCTGGTGGTGGCAGGTAATCTCGTTGCATTCGACATGAGCCGGCGCATCTTCGGGCGGCGCAGTCATTGCAGCAACATGAAGCGTAAAGCGCACCCTTGAAAAGCGCAGCGGGCGATCTCTTCGAAAGTGTCGAAATGTCGCGAACTTGACCGTCGTCGCCGCGGCGCATGGCCCCCGGCGAGTGCCGGCGCGGCTCGTGTGGCTCAGGCGGCTCATGCGACTCACGCGGTTCACGATTGGACGGCAACGCTCGATCGGTATATAACAACCGTGAATGGATGGCTCGTTCATCGACGCTTTAACGGGGAGATGCATCATCATGACGCAAGACGTAACGCCCAAGCCGCCCACGGGCGACCGGCCCGATCTGGAAAACCTCGACGCGGCGCTGAGTCACGTGGATCAGCAGGTGTCATCCGGCAGCATCGCGTCGGGTGCGGCCAAGGGCATTCTGTACAGCCTGATCGAAACGCTCGGTACGTTGGTTGGCGATCCCGACCTGCCCGAGCATGCCCGTTCGGGCTACGAAGGGTTGCTCGAAGCCGCTCGCGAAATGCGCGCAAAGCTGGACCACTGAGCGTCGCTCGCCACCGTCCGCTTAAGCGCTGATGATTGCCATTGGTCTTCGCGACCCGTGGCTGTGCGCCGTGCCAGTCCGCTTCTGTGATAAAAAGGCGCACCGTTTTCCACCTTGCGCCTTTCCATGTTCTCTGCGTCCGCTATCGCGCTGTTCGCCGTCGGCATTGTCGTCGTGCTGATCACGCCGGGCCCTACCAATACATTGCTTGCATCAGCCGGGCTGCGCCAGGGCGTGCGGCGCTCGGTGCCGCTCGTCGCCGCCGAGCTCGCCGGCTATCTGGTCGCCATTTCCGTGTGGGGACGATTTCTCGTGCAGGCCGCACACGCGCTGCCGTGGCTGCCCGCGTCGCTGCGCGCGGCGGCGGGCTTGTACATTGCGTGGCTCGCCGTCGAAATGTGGCGCGCAGCCGTCGCGCTGCCCGACTCCACGCAGAAAGCGAGCGGCATGCGCAGCCTGTTTGTCGCGACGCTGCTCAATCCGAAAGCGCTGCTGTTCGCGGGGACGATCTTTCCCGCTGACGCCTTCGCGCACTGGCCGGCGTATCTGATTGCCATGCTGGTGTTCGCCTGCCTGCTCGCGCCCATTGCGCTTGCGTGGATCGCGTTCGGCGCGGCGCTCGGCAGCGGCAGGCTCGGCTGGCTGGATCCGGCGAAGATGCAGCGCGGCGCGTCGGTTGTGCTCGGAGTGTTTTCGCTGTCGCTCGCGTGGTCGGCGTTGCATTGATTCGGTGGGTGTTGGGGTTGCCGCTGGCGCGCCTCCGGCCGCTGCGACTGCTGAACCGCTGAACCGCTGAACCGCTGAACCGCTGAACCGCTGAACCGCTGAACCGCTGAACCGCTGACGCCGCGACCAGCTTCACACGTCTGCGTTCGCACCCGCACCTGCCCTCGCCTCCGCACTCACATCCGCATTTCCACCGAGCGCCTCTATCCATTCCGGCGCAGCCGACGTGATCTGCAACTGCGGTGTGCCATGCCAATCCGCACACCGTTGCAACGCCCGCAGCAACTCGCCGGCGAGCCGGGCACTCGGGCGCACGCCCGCTTCCATATGCACCGATTTCAGCTCGAAGATGCCTTGCGCGCGGTGCGCTTTGGCATCGACGCGGCCAACCAGGCGCCCGCGGCTCAAGAGCGGCAGCACGAAATAGCCATACTTGCGCTTGGCCGCTGGCGTATAGCACTCGATCGCGTAATCGAAATCAAACAGCGCGGCCGCTCGCTTGCGATCCCACACGACGGGGTCGAACGGCGACAACACGGTTGTCACAGTTGACGCCAGTTTGCCGCTCGTAGCGTCGTCGAGCAGGGGCGCGACATCGCGATGCACGAACGTGTCCTGTTTCCAGCCAGGCACCTGCACGGCGATCAATTCGCCCTGATCGGCCAGCGCCCGAAGATCATCGTGATACGGGCGGCGCGGCAGCCGATAGTAGTCCGCCACCCAGTCGGCCCGCACGACGCCTAGCGCCCGGCAGGTGCGGCGCAGCAGTTCGCCGGAGACGACATGCGCCGGCGGCAGGTCGCGAGCGTCGTTCCAGTTCGGCAACACGCGTTCGGTCACATCGTAGACGCGTTGAAAATTGCGCCGCTCCGTCACCATCAGTTGTCCGATTGCAAACAACACTTCCAGATGACGCTTCTCCGGCTTCCAGTCCCACCAGCCGTTACCCTTACCGGACTCGCGCGCGAAATCCGCTGAGCGAACGGGGCCGCTCTCGCGAATATGCTCGAGCAGCCTGTCGATTTCCCGCCGATGCCTGGCGTGCCAGTCGGCCGCGTATTTCCAGCCCATGCCGCTCGGGTCCAGCATGCGATGGCGCAGCAGTCCGTAGTCTTCAATCGGCACGAAACAGGCTTCATGCGACCAGTACTCGAAGAGTTTGCCTTCGGCGAGATGCTCGTCGAGCCAGTGCTGCGAGTAGGCGCCGAGCCGGCTGAAAAGCACGAGATAAGGGCTGCGTGCGACCACATGAATCGTGTCGATCTGCAATTGCTCCATGCGCCGGATCGCGTCGAGCACGTCGGCTTTAGTGGCCTTGCGGCGCGGTGGCGACAGCAGACCTTGTGCGGCGAGATGGAGTGTGCGGGCGGCAGACAGCGAAAGGGTCTTCACGCGAACGTCGTTCAGTAGGTGACTGCGATGAAGCCGGCAGGGAGCGCGCCGGAATTGGCAGACGCTACTTTAGCGTGAATGCGACGGTGCGGTGCGGTGCGGGCACGCGGGGGCGGGCGGTTCCGCGTCAAGGCCGCAAAAGGTGAGCGAATCCGAGGCCGAAGGGACGCGGTGCGGCGCGCGCGGTTCCGCGTCCCAAGGCTGCAAAGGTGAGCGGATGTGAGGCCGAAGTGAGGCGGTGCGGCGCGGGTGCGGCTCTTCTTCGCGTTTGTGGCGGCTTACCAGCCGCGTCCGTGATGCTTGTCCCACCCGCGATGACGCCCATGACCGTGATGCCAGCGGCGCTCCCGGTAATAGTCGTCGCGATAGCCGTAGCCGTAGACCGGCTGAGGCGCATAGACGACGGGCGGCGGCGCGTACATCACCGGCGGGGCGGCGTAGATGGGGCCCGGCGTGTTGACGAACACTCCGACGTCGACCCGAGCGAATGCAGCAGTCGATGCGCAGGCGGCGACAAGTCCCAGGGCGGCAATGACGTTGGCGCGTGTGTTCATGCTTTTCTCCTGTGTCCAGCCAGACGATGGCTGTGTCGATCGTCAGCATTCGCTGTCGAATAGCTGACGTTCATATTACGAGACAGAAAGAAAAGCAGGTGCAACGAGTTGCAGGTGTGTGTAACAGGGCATTACCCGTGATGCGGCGATCCGGGCAGGTGAAAACGCACGGTTTGCGGCGGGATGGGTGCGCCGCCCCATGGGTGCATGCCCCTGCGCCATGCGGGGCGCTGCCGTGTCCCCAAGCCGAAGCGCTGTTATGGCGCCGCATCGCAGCGCCGCTGTGGGGCCGCGCCGGAGCGCCGCTATGTCGCCGTGCAGGAGCTCCGCCACCCGCCACCCGCCACCCAGGCACCCCACCGCCGCTGAAGCCCCAGGGCACCCACAGCGGGCGCCCTTCGTTCAAGCCAACTCAGGCCACCGAAGCAACCGCTTCTTCGGCCGAAAGGGCGAGCAGTTGGTGAATTTGCGCGACCACGGCCGCGCCTTCACCGACCGCCGCCGCCACGCGTTTGGTCGAGCCCGCGCGCGCGTCGCCGATCGCATACACGCCTTTTACCGTCGTCGCGAGATCGCAGGCCGAGGCTCCCTCTGCCCGGGTGCCGGTGAGCACGAAGCCCTTGTCGTCCAGCTCGACGCCGCAGGTGCGCAGCCAGTCGGTGTTCGGGTCCGCGCCGGTGAAAAGGAACAGGTGCCGCGTGTCAATGCGGTCGGTGCCGTCGGGGAGCGGCTTTTTCAGTGCGACCGCCGCGAGTCCGCTTTCGTCCGCAACGAGCTGGCCGACTTCCGAATGCGGATGAACGACCACATTCGGCAACGAGCGGATGCGGTCGATCAGATAACGCGACATGGTCGCCTCGAAGCCGCTGCGCCGGATCAGTACGTGGACCTTCGCCGCGTGCGTCGCCAGATAGACGATGGCCTGACCCGCCGAATTGCCGCCGCCCACCAGCACGACTTCCTGGCGCTTGCACAGCTTGGCTTCCACAGGTGACGCCCAGTAATACACGCCGCGTCCGTCGAAACGGTCGAGTCCTTCGAGCGCCGGGCGCCGGTACACGGCGCCGCTCGCAATCACGATGGTGCGAGCGCTGATATGGCCACCGCATTTCAGTCCAAGGCGGTACGGCGCCTCGCCGCAATGCAGTGCCTTCACGTTGACCGGAATAGCGACGTGCGCGCCGAACTTCTGCGCCTGCACGAACGCGCGGCCCGCCAGTGCCTGACCGGAGATGCCGGTCGGAAAGCCGAGATAGTTTTCGATTCGCGAGCTCGCGCCGGCCTGGCCGCCGGGCGCGCGGCTGTCGAGCACGATGACCGAAAGACCTTCCGACGCCGCGTACACCGCAGTGGCGAGCCCGGCTGGTCCGGCGCCCACTATCGCGACGTCGTACACCATCGAGTCGTTCAGATCCGGCAGCAGACCCAGCGCGGTTGCCAGTTCCGGCATGCTCGGACGACGCAGCACCGAGCCGTCCGGGCAGATCACGAGCGGCATCTCTTCGCGCTGCGCGCCGAATTGCTCGACGAGACGCAGAGCTTCCTCGTCGCATTCGTCGATGGTGGAGTGCGGATGGCCATTGCGCGACAGGAAGCCTTGCAGCATGACGAGCCGCGCGTCGGTACTGCTGCCGATCAGGATCGGGCCGGCGCCTTTTTCGATCAACGACACGCGCCGCAGAATCAGCGCGCGCATGATGCGCTCGCCGAGTTCCGCTTCAGCCACCAGCAGCGCGCGCAGCTTTTCTGGGGGAATCAGGAGCGCTTCGACATGGCTGAGCGCCATGCCGCTGACGAGCGCATGGCGCCCGGACAGTTGGCCGACCTCAGCAAGGAAATGCCCCGGTCCATGTTCGCCGATCACGACTTCGCGGCCGATACCGTCGCGTTGATAGATTTTCACGCGCCCTTCGAGCAGCACGAACATGCCCGGCCCCGTGTGACCGGCCTCGAACAGCAACTCGCCGGACTGCCATTTGCCCACTTCGCCGAATTTGCGCACGCGCTCGATCTCCGCCGGGGTGAGCGCGGGGAACATCTGATGCATGCGAGTGGACAGATTGGAGAAGGGCGCGTCGGCGACTACGGCCTCGGGCTGTACTTCAGGTTCTGCAGTGGAAAGCATCGAACCGCTCCTTCGGTGTTCATTGATTGACGGAACGAAGGCGCGACCGCGCACGTCCGGCAGCGCCAACAGAGGCGCCGCGGCGTCAAACCGCTTTGGGCGCGATATGCTCGACGGCGGCTTCGGGCGGCGGCATGCCGGGCAGGGCCTCGACGGGCCAGCCGGAGTCGCGCCAGGCTTCCATGCCGCCGCGCAACGGCAGCACGTCGTCAAAGCCTGCTTCGTTCAACTGCTTGGCCATCCATGCGGCCGAGATTTCATTGGGACACGAACAGTAGATCACCACTTTCTGATCGCGCGGATAAGCAGCGACGATCTGGTCCAGTTGCCGCTCGTCGGCGAATTGCGAGCCCGGAATCACGAACGGGTCGAGTTTGCGTTTCTCATGCGACCGAATGTCGAACAGCACCGGCGTCTTGCCCGCGGCGACCAGCGCGGCGAGTTCGTCCACTTCCATACGCGCGGACGCGAGCTTGTTGATCAGCTGACGACGGCGAATCCAGCGGTACACGGCATACAACAGCAACAGCGCGATCGCAACGGCGCCGGCGGTGCGTCCGAGCCGTCCGGCCGCAGCGAACACCATGTCGATCTGGTGCGCGAACAACGCACCGACGATCAGTCCGGTGCCCGACCACAACGCGGCACCAATGCCGTCGTAAGTGAGAAAGGTGCGGTAGCGCGTGCCCATAGCGCCGGCCATCGGAATCGAGACGATCGACAAACCGGGGACGAACTTGGCGACGGCCAGCACGCGAACGCCCCAACGTCCGAAAAAACGCTCAGTTTTCTTAACGCACGTGTCACGCGAAAGCGACAACCGGCAGATGGTTTTCAGCGTATTGCCGCCGTACACGCGGCCGGCCAGATACCAGGCGCTGTCTCCGATCAGCGTCGCGAATATGGACAGCACCAGCACCGGCAGCAACTGAGTGCCGACGGAGCCTGGATGCATGGCAGCCATCGCGCCGAACAACACGAGCGACGGCATGGCCGGCACGGGCAGGCCGATGGAGGCGGCGAGCACGTTGGCAAAAATGAGCGCCGGGCCGTATTGCTCGACGAGATCATGTAGCATCGACTTACATCCGCGGCCTTTTCAGGCCCGGTGCGCAGTAAAAGAGCAAAGGAGAATGGAGCGATTATGGACCATTTTCAAGGCATGCAAAGCCCTTGAAATTCAGCGGTTATTCGGGGTCGCGAGAGTGCTGCTTACCCGGCGGCCCGAGCGCGCTGGCTGCGAACAGTAACGCAGCGCAACCCGTCCTGAATGAATCAGGATTGAAGCTCACGAAGCCGCAAAAGAGGCGGCCGTGACAATAACAGAAGCGGCGCGCGGGCAGTGCGACGGTTCAGGCGCCGCCGCGCTGCTCGTTGCACCACCGCGCACAGCATGCGGCGCCCGCGCCGGTTTGCGCTACCTGTTGCCCTCACTGACGATGATTGTGCTGCTCGCCCGGCAACTCGGCGCCGTGCGCGCGAATCGCAGCAATCAGCTCGGCCGGCGTGATCTCGTAGCGCACTTCCCGATGTATGCCTGGCTTGCGCTCATCGACCTCGATCAGCAGGATGCCTTTGCCGTCTTCTGTCGACTCGAGGCGCAGCGTGCGCAGTTCGCGCCCGGTTGCGTCGTCGTATTCGGTGAGCAGGGCCATTGACCCGGAGGACCCGGTAGTGCGCATCGAAGTTGTCCTTGTTCCGTTGTTGATCGAATCATTGTACGGGCAGCATGGCGCGCCGTCTGTCGCGCAAAGTTGACGCTTGAGCGATTGACCGACGCCGCGACGGCGGCCCTCAGCGCATTGAGTTTAACGCGACTCGTTGCCACGACGGCTGCATTTTTCCTGCCCCGTGGCGGTGCAGCCGTTGTTCGCAACTGTCACGCGCGTGACGTGCGGTAGAGATAGACGCAGTGGACAGGCGCACGCACGCTGATCGGCAAAAACGCCCGATGCAAGGGAGCGCGCGCGAGAAGCGGTGCGGATCGAAACGTGATGCGCGGCGCCGCTTCTCGCGCGATGCTATTGCGGGTAGTTGCGCTCTGCGCGCATGCGCTCCAGTTCGCGCATCTCCGAGGCGCGCAAAGGCGCGTCGCCGTCCAGAAAGAATTCGTCCAGTTGCGGCGGCGCGATGGTGGTGCCGCTCAGCATCGCATGAACCTGCCCGCGATGGTGAAGCTGGTGCACGAACAGATGCGGCAACACTTTGCCGACGCTCTCGCGCTGCACGCCGACCGCGGGTCCGCGATCGATCCGCACCTCGCGCTGCAAGTCATTGCTCGTGAGCGATTCACAGAAAGTGAGCAAGTCGAGATCGCTGCGCGACTGCGCATGCCACAGTTGCTCCGCGCTCGAATAGGGCACTTCGTCGTCGAAAATCGCAAGGCCTTGGCCGCCGCCGACGAGCGCGTCGAAGTAGTAGCGATCCACCAGCAAGATGTGATTCAACGTGAGTTGCAACGACGGAAAGTAGCTCACCCTGCGTGCGGCGAATGCTTCGTCGGTCAGACTCAGGCAGGCGCGATAAAGGCGCAAATTCGACCACGCGTTGTTGTGCGCCATCGCGGTGAAATGCGCACACAATGCATCGCGCGGTGCGGTGCCTCGCGAGTCGGAAGAGATCATGTCGGCCTCCATGAATGCTGCCGCGCGTGAGTCGGCGTGCGTGAGTTTGCGCGCATAAACCGCTGCATGTCGCAAGGCATAGTCGGCGCGCTCAGGCCGCCGTATGTGGGAACCCATAGGCGGCGCGCATACACTGCGGCGCGCCGGACAGCATCGTGCGCGCGCTTAGGCCGCCGCATGCCGGACAGCGTCGCGGGCGCGCTTAGGCCGCCGTGCGCCGGCAGCGTCGTGCGCACGCTTAGGCCGCTGCATGCCAGAACGCAGAGGCTGCGCGCATAAGTCCTCGCATTCCAGGCAGCGTCGTGGCGGCGCCAAACGTCTGCACTCCCAGACAGCATAGTCAGCACGCAAAAAAACGGCCCGTCTGCCTGGACGGGCCGCTAAACGCCGTTGTTACTCGGGTCAGTCCGCCCTTGCATCCATTGGGCACTGACGCCTGCATCGTGAGGCGCCAATACGTTGCTGTCGAGGTGGGAGTAATGCCGATCTTTCAGACCAATGCGTCCTCGTCGTCCCTGAGTGTCTGGACGTCGTGAGCACCGCCGCGTGCCGCTTGCCGGGGCGCGCTTGCCGGCCCTGCATCGGCTCCGGCATCCGCAGAAGGCTGGCGACGCGCCGTCGCCGCCGCATGCGAGGCCGGGAGAGACGCCGCAAAAGAGGCAGACGCCGACGCCAACCCCGGCTCGGCCACCGTGAACAAACGCACCGCCTCGCTCAGCACATCCGCTTGCGCGGCCAGACGCTGCGCCGTTGCCGCCGCCTGCTCGACGAGCGCGGCGTTCTGCTGCGTCGCGCCGTCCAGATGCGACACGGCCTGGTTCACCTGGCGAATGCCCTCCGCCTGTTCGCTGCTGGCGTTCGCCACTTCCACAATGATCGACGACACGCGCTCCACCGCTTCGTCAATGGCACGCATTTGCGACGTGGTGCGGGTGACCAGTTCGGTGCCCGCCGCGACTTCGGCGGCGCTTGCTTCAACGACCGACTTGATTTCCTTCGACGACGCCGCGCAACGTTGCGCGAGCATCCGCACTTCGCCCGCGACCACCGCGAACGAGCGGCCCGCCTCGCCCGCGCGCGCCGCTTCAACGGCCGCATTCAAAGCAAGAATGTTGGTCTGGAAAGCGATGCCGTCGATCACGCCGGTGATATCCGCGATACGTCGCGAGGCGGCCGTGATGCCGGCCATGGTCTGCTCGACCTGACCGGCGATCCTGCCGCCCTCGGCGGCGGCGGCCTGGGCGTCTTTCGCGAGATCGAGCGCGCGCACACTGGCGTCCGCGTTCGCTTGCACGGTGGTCGTCAACTCTTCCATTGTGGCGGCGGTTTCCTCCAGCGAGGCGGCCTGCAATTCCGTGCGACGCGCAAGGTCCACGTTGCCGCTCGAAATTTCGCGCGCATTGTCCAGCATGCCGTTGATCTGCTCGCGCACGTCGTAGACGATCGCTGCCAGGTTGGCTTTCAACTGATTCAGTGCCTGCAGTACGTCGCCTAGATCGTCATGACGCGCAACTTGCAGGTCGACGGTCAGATCGCCGGCGGCGAGGCGGGTGGCGAAGCCGCGCATGTCGCGCACGGGCGTGCCGACGTGCCTGGTCAGCAGGCACCACGAAACGAAACTAACGGCGCTTGCCGCGGCAAACGCAATCCAGAACTGCGCAGGCGGCGCACCTTGCCACGCGGCGAGGCCAGTCGCTGCGAGCGCGAGCGGCGTGAGCGCGTAGCCGGTCGCCGCGCGCGTCGACACGGGCAGACGTGTCAGTGCCTGTAGATGCCCACGCAGCCCGGTGCGCACCACGACGCCGCGCAACAGCTTCACGCCGCGCGCTTCGCCCGCCCGCATGCGGGCGTACAAGGCTTCGGCGGCGCGCACCGCGTCGCGGGCCGGCTTGATACGCACGCTCAGATAGCCGACCACGGCGCCTTGCTTCACCACGGGCGTCACGTTCGCTTGAACCCAGTAATGGTCGCCGTTCTTGCGGCGATTCTTGACGAGTGCAGTCCACGGACGGCCATCGCGAATGGTTGTCCACATATCCGCGAAGGCTTCGCGCGGCATGTCCGGATGGCGGATCAGGTTGTGCGGCTGGCCGATGAGCTCGTCGTGCGTATAGCCCGATACGGCGACAAAGGCCGGATTGCAGTACTCGATGCGGCCGGTCAGGTCGGTCGCCGAAACAAGCATTTGCGATGAGGGGAATTCGTACTCGTGCCCGGTGACAGGCTGGTTATTGCGCATGGCTTTCCTTGCTGTACTGGCGCCGCGCCGGGCGCGGTCTTACGTTGTTGCAAGGAATAACGGCATTGTCCCTGATGTCTTGAGGGTTTCCCACCATTCCACTCAGGTTTAGCGGCATTCGCGCCGTTAATGCAGGGTTCGGGTGAGTTGACGCACGAGCTGCTTTACAAGTGCCAGATGGATCGCGCGACACCTTCAAAACGACTACACTGCGCCGATGTAGGCCAGCAGACGGGGTTCGCCGGACATCGCAGCGGTCTGCCTGCGGGAACCGCAACATACTTGAGCCGATGCAGAAAATCCTTGATCGTACTCAAGAGTCACTCGCTCAAGCGTTTGCCTCGCTCGCAAACAATTCGAAACGCCAGCAGCGGGTTTATCTCGCGACAATCGGCCTCCTGATGCTGATGGTCGCGATCTTCGCGCTCGTGCTGGCGGTGGTCGCGGCGTTCAAGCAACTCGAATATCGCCGTTCTTACGCCTCCCAGAATGCCAGCGACCTGACGCTGCTGCTGCAGCGCGAAGAGTCGTTCCTGCGGCGCGCCGAATTCACCCTCGACTATTACTACAGCGCAGCCGACGTGCGGCGCGCGCCCGAAGCGGTGGAGCGGTCCATCGCGCAGACCGGCGTGGCGCGCGGCAAGGTCGACCGTGTCGACGCGGACTTCGACATGCTGGTCGGACCGGCCGCGCGCGCCGCCTGGGGCACGCAATTCGGCGACAAACTCGGGCGGCTCTACGAAGCGGCGCAATCCACGCTGGTGACGCAGCAGGCGTTCGAGCTCGCGCAGCGCGCGACGCTGATCGGACTCGATGACGATTACGCCGTGCTTCTGCCTTCGCTCGCGGGCTCCGCAACGGATGCCGCCGCCGGGGCAACCCGCCTCGCTGCTTCCGCCGCGCAGGCGGACGTCATCGCCACGTTGCGCGAGGCGATGCAGCGCGAACTGCAGGCGCAAACGGGCAAGCGCGTGCCGGCCAAGGGTGAGCGCGTGTGGGTCGGGCCCTATCGCGAGCCGCTGCGCAACGCGCAGGTGATCTCCGCGGTGAGTGCGTACTACCAGGGGAACAAGCCTGTCGCGCTGATCAGCGCAAGCATTCCGCTTGAGGCGCTTGCAGCGCGCATCGCGCCGCCAGGCGGTACGGGCACGACGCTGCTGATGACGCCTGAGCGCCGCATTCTCGTGTCTTCGGCAGCGCTCGACGCGCGAACCGGCGCGATGCTGCAACAGACGGTGGCCGCAACCGCCCCGCGCGCTTTGCACTTCGGCCCCGAAGGGGCGGTTTTCCACGAGCCGTTGATGCCCGGCTTCGGCTCGCTCGTCGGCTATGTGCCGTGGGGCGCGCTGGCAGCGGCGCTCGGCTGGCAACTGGGCGTGATTGGCGGACTCGCGTTGCTGGTGCTGCTCGCGATTGCGCTGACGGCGCGCTTCTTCGGCCTGCGGCTTTTGCGCAATGCGTTCGCCGAGACCTCGCGCGCGCTGGAAAGCGAGACGCTCAACCACATCCTGGTGAGCGCGACGCCGATCGGGCTGTGCATCGTCCGGCGAAGCGATTATTCGATATTGACCGCGAACGCGCTCGCGCTCGAGCTGCTGCGTATCGAGCAGGGCACGAGCCGCCTGCCGTCGCACATTGCCGCCGAGTTTCTCGCCGAGGCGCCGCACCAGGCTTCGGCTGCGGCGCTTGCGCGGGTGGCCGCGTTTGTCGTGCCGGCTGAGCCGCTGCAGCCGGCTCAGCCAACGCCTACCGCGGCGGCACATCCCCGCGACGCGTCGGCGCCGGCTGAAGCGGGCGCCGAGCCTGCGCGGTTCCTGCAGTTCACCTATGCACCCGCTCGCTATGCCGGCGAGGACGTGCTGTTCTGCGCAGTGCTCGACGTGACTTCACAGCACACGCTCGAGCAACAGTTGCGGCACGCGCAGCAGACATCCGAAGCAATGATGCGTGCGCGCACGAATTTCTTTGCGGCGATGAGCCACGAAATCCGCACGCCTCTGAATGCGCTGCTCGGCAATCTGGAGCTGTTCGCGCGCACGCCCGGGCTCGAGACGCATAGCCAGCGGCTTGCCAGTCTGAACGTGGCGGGCGATGCGTTACGCCGTGTCGTGAACGACATTCTCGATTTCTCGAAGATCGATGCGGGCGAAATGCTGCTGGTGCGCGAACCCTTTGCTCTGCTCGACGCGTTCGAGAACATTGCGCTTTCGTATGCGTCGATGGCCGGCGATCGCCCCGTGCGCTTCTATTCGCTGTTGTCGCCGACGCTGGATCGCACTGTGATCGGCGACCGGATGCGCATCGCGCAGGTCATCAACAATCTGTTGAGTAATGCGTTCAAGTTCACCTCGAGCGGCAAGATCACGCTGCAGGCGGAAGTTGCCGGGAATGCGCAAGGTCAGCCGGTCTTGCACTGCCGCGTGTCCGATTCGGGGCCGGGCATGAGTGACGACCTGGTCGCGCGACTGTTCAAGCCGTTCGTGCAGGGCGAGGCGGGCGCGTCGCGCGGCGCGGAAAGCACCGGCCTCGGGCTCGTGATCTGCGCGCGCCTGTGCGAGCTGATGGGCGGCGCGATCTCAGCGGAGAGCGTGGTGGGCGTGGGCAGCGTGTTCAATGTATCGATTCCGCTTGCCGCGACGCCGGACGAGCAGCCGGCGCCGCCGCGGCGAGCGGACCGCGGACCGCTTCTCGCACTGTTTCAGGAACGCCAGGTCGTCGACCTGCTTGGCCGTTGGCTCGAACATTTCGGCTGGAACGCACACGTCGTGTCCACGCTGGCGGACGCGCAGGCGTGGTTGCGGATCAACCGGCCGAAGGCGTTGATCGTGTCGGGCGCCTACGATCTCGCTACGATTGCTGGCTTGCGCGCGTTGCAGCCAGTGGGCGCCGTCTGGATTACGCGGGAGGGGCCGCATCGGCCGCAGGTGCGCGGCGAAGGCGTGCTAGAGGTGACCGAATTCAGCGGGACGGCAGTCCGCACGGCGATCGAGCTGGCCGCTGAAGGCATGCCCGTTGCCGCCACGGCATGCGCGGCATCTGACAGCACGCCCGGCGCGATCCCGGCGCCGGCGGCGCATCCGGCATTGCAAGGGCTTGCGGTTCTCGTCGCTGAAGACAATCCGCTGATACAAAGCCTGATCGGCGAGCAGCTTGCCACGCTCGGTTGCTCGCCCACCGTCGCGGCGGACGGCGCGCAGGCGCTCAGTCTCTTTCAGGCGACACGGTTCGACGTCGTGCTCACCGATATCCACATGCCGGACATGGACGGCTACCGACTCCTCGCCGCGCTGCGCAAGCACGACGCGCAGGTGCCGGTGCTTGCGTTCAGCGCGGTAGCCGACAATCACGAAGCGCAGAGCTGGCTCGAGCGTGGCTTTAGCGGTCATGTGTCGAAGCCCGCTTCGTTGGGCGAACTGGAGGCTGCGTTGGTTGCGGTAGCGCCCGCGGTGGAAGCCCGTGATGTGCGAGCGGGGGCGGCAGCGGGTGCCGGAACGGGCACCGCAGCGGTCGCGAGAGCGGGTGCCACAGCAGATGCCACAGCGAGCATCGCCGCACCCGGCGTCGTGCACACCGCCGCGCCCGGCCCCATGCCCGCAGCCAATCGCGCCGCAGCGCCCGAGCCCGCGTCGAAGTCCGCATCTGCACTGCCATCAACGGCGGCGGCACCCAGCTCGCCCGCCAAACCCACACCACTTGCCGCCGACGACAAAGCCCGCTACACAGCCATGCTCAAGGAGCATTTGCGCAACGATCTGCCGCGGCTGCTTGCCATAGTCGACGAAGAAGACCGGGAGGCGCTGGCCGGCTGGGCGCATAGCGCGACCGGCGCATTTGTCATCGTGCAGGAGCCGAGGTTCGTCGAAGAATGCAGGCAGTTGCAGCGGCTATGCAACGACACCGAACGCTGGACCACCGAAATGGACGAGCGCGCCATTTCGCTGCACGACGCCTTGTGCGACCACTATGGAATGGACGAAGAGTCGGCGCATTGAACCAGGCGCCCGCGCCGGCACTCAGCCGGGCCGCCGCGCGATGAAGTCGATTTCCACCAGCGCGTCGCGCGCCAATGCAGTGACGCCGATGCAGGTTCGCGCGGGCAGGGCGTCGGCGGGAAAGTACGCGCGGTAGATTTCGTTCATCGCCGCGTAGTCGCGCTTGAACTCGGTCAGGAAAATCCGCACGGCGACTACATGTTGCAGGCCCAGACCGACGCCATTCAGCACGAGCATGAGGTTGTCCATCACGCGCTTCGTCTGCGCAACCACGCCTTCGGGAAGCGGCGCGGCGTCGTCAGTAGGCGAGGTCGGCATCTGGCCGGTGAGGAACACCCAGCCGTCGGCTTCGGTGGCGTGGGAGAAGGGGCCGACCGGCGTGGGGGCGCCGGGGATCATCCAGAAAGCGGGGGTCGGGCTCATGGAGCTTGCACCTTACGGCTGCGAGTGTCGGGGTGGACACCATAACCGATCAAAAGTCGCCATGCCGGCGCGCCGGCCGGCATCGTAACCCCCGCCCGCGCTTAAACCAGCCCGGTCGCGTAATAAACGCCGATCACGAAGAACACCGCCAGCGTCTTGATGACAGTGACCGCGAAAATGTCGCGATACGACTGACGGTGCGTGAGCCCGGTCACGGCCAGCAACGTGATCACCGCGCCGTTGTGCGGCAGCGTGTCCATGCCGCCGCTCGCCATGGCGACCACGCGGTGCAGAACTTCCATCGGAATATGTGCGGCTTCTGCGCCCTTGATGAACACGTCCGACATGGCCGCGAGCGCGATGCTCATGCCGCCCGAGGCGGAGCCCGTAATGCCCGCCAGCGAGCTGACCGACACGGCTGCGTTGACGAGCGGATTGGGAATGCTTTTGAGCGCGTCGCTGACCACGAGAAAGCCAGGCAATGCCGCGATGACACCGCCAAAACCGTATTCCGACGCCGTGTTCAGGGACGCCAGCAGCGCGCCCGCCACGGCTGCCTTGGTGCCGATGGCAAAGCGCTCGCGCACGCGACCGAAGGCCGTCAGCACGACGAGCACGATGCCGAGCAGGAGCGCGCCTTCAACAGCCCAGATGGCAACCACGGTCTTGATCGTGGTGGTGAGCGGCGCGTGGACGCCCGGCAGGATATCTGGCGCGACGGTGTACGAAGCGCCGTACGCGGTCGGGATCCAGCGGGTCAGCGCGAAGTTCGCGACGCCCACGAGTACGAGCGGCGCAATAGCCAGCAGCGGATGCGGCAGTTGCTTCGACTCGACACGCTCCGGCTCGTTGACGAGCTCCGTGCCGTAGCCCTCGCCCGCCGCCATTGCGGCGCGACGGCGCCACTCGAGATAGCTCAGACCGACCACGATGATGAACAGCGAACCGATCACGCCGAGCGCGGGCGCCGCCCACGACGTCGTTTTGAAGAACGTCGTCGGGATGATGTTCTGGATTTGCGGCGTGCCCGGCAGAGAATCCATCGTGAACGAGAATGCGCCGAGTGCGATGGCGCCCGGCATCAGCCGCTTGGGAATATTGCTCTGCCTATACAGCTCGGCCGCAAACGGATACACCGCGAACACCACCACGAACAGGGAGACGCCGCCGTAGGTGAGCAGCGCGCACACCGCGACGATCACCGCATTGGCGCGCGAACGGCCAATGTAGCGAATCGCGGCAGCCACGATGGACTCCGAAAAGCCGGACAGTTCGATGACTTTCCCGAACACGGCGCCCAGCAGGAACACCGGGAAATACAGTTTGACGAAGCCGACCATCTTCTCCATGAAGATGCCGGTGAATACCGGCGCGACGGCGGCCGGGTCGACTAGCAGGACGGCGGCCAGCGCGGCGATAGGCGCGAAGAGAATAACGCTGTAGCCGCGATAGGCGGCGAACATCAGAAACGCCAGCGCGGCAAGGACGATGACAAAGGACATTGAGTCTCCGGAAACTTGGTTTGTTCTACGTGTGCGCCGTCTCCAGCTAGCGACGGCATGGCGCCCGCGAACGCAGGTTCCATGCCATGCGACCGCCAACGGCTAGCGCGCGGGGCGCGCCACGCCAAAGCGGACAAAAGCCGGAGGACAGGGTGCCGCTGATTGTACCGAAACGTCTCCAGGTGGGGACGCCAATCGTGCGATGTTTGTTGCTGTCAGGGTAAAACCCTTGTCGGGCGAGGTTGTCGGCGATCTCCGCATTGAGATAAGCTTGTCTACGATTGGAGACGGGCGGCAAGCAGAACGATAGACGGAGACAGCGACAAGATGATGAACGACTGGGCGGGACTTCCCGCCACCTATAGCGACGTGCTCCGCCGCGCAATGGACTCGCTTTTTCGCACTTTCGAAAACTTCAGCGAAGGCACCTTTATTGTCGACGCCCAGGCGCGTGTCGTCTGGATCAACAAGCGCTACGCGGCGCGCTTCGGTTTTGCCGACCCGGACCAGGCCGTCGGCCGCGACTGCGAAGCGGTGATTCCCAACAGTCTGATGCGCGAGGTCGTGAAGACCGGCAAGCCGATCCTGCTCGACATTCTGGAAACGGACCGCGAGCCGCTCGTCGTCACACGTCTGCCGTTGAAGGACGATGCCGGCGAGACGGTCGGCGCGGTCGGTTTCGCGCTGTTCGACGAGTTGAAGGCGCTCACGCCGCTCTTTTCGCACTACTCGCGCGTGCAGGAAGAATTGATCGCGACGCGTCAGTCGCTCGCGCAGGCCCGGCGGGCCAAATACACGTTCGGCAGCTTTGTCGGCACGAGCACGGCCAGTCTCGAAGTGAAGCGCCAGGCGCGCCGCGCGGCGCAGCTCGAATCGCCGGTGCTTCTGCTCGGCGAAACGGGCACGGGCAAAGAACTGCTTGCCCACGCGATTCACGGCGGCTCGGCACGCGCGAACCAGCCGCTCGTGACAGTGAACGTAGCGGCGATTCCGGACACCTTGCTGGAAGTCGAGTTCTTCGGCGCTGCGCCGGGCGCGTACACGGGCGCGGACCGCAAGGGGCGCGTCGGCAAATTCGAACTGGCGAACGGCGGCACGCTTTTTCTCGACGAGATCGGCGACATGCCGTTGCCTTTGCAGGGCAAGCTATTGCGCGTATTGCAGGACAAGGAGTTCGAGCCGCTCGGCTCGAACCGGATCGTGCGCGCGGATGTGCGGATCATCGCCGCAACCTCGGCGGATCTGCCCGCGCTCGTCGCGGCGGGACGCTTTCGCGCGGACCTGTTCTACCGCCTGAACGTGCTGACCCTCCACGCGCCGCCGTTGCGCGAGCGCGCTTCCGACATCGAGGCGCTTGCATACGCCATGCTCGAGGATCTGGCGACCCAGACACGCAGCGGCAGCCACTACGAATTGCAGGACGACGCATTGCGCCTGCTGTGCTCGTATGCGTGGCCGGGCAACGTGAGGGAATTGCGCAATACGCTCGAGCGCGCCGTCATGCTGTCAGACAGCGAACGCATTGACGCGCGCGCGCTCGCGCCGTTCATCGGTTCGGGGCAGGCGAGCGGCGGACTCGGCGCGCAGCTTCCTGCGTCGGGCGGCGCTCTGGCGGCGGCCGCTGCCACTGGCACCGATACAGCCCCGCAGCCGCTGTCATGGAGCGACGCAATGGCGGCGTTCGAAAAACGCTTCTTGAGCGATGCGCTACGCGCGAACGGCGGCCGCGTGATCGAGACGGCCGCGCAAATCGGCATGGGGCGGGCAACGCTCTACAAAAAGATCGCGGCGCACGGCATCGACGTTTGAGCGAACTCGCTGTGCCGCGGGGCACGCAGTGTAAGAGTCGCGTGGCACAATCGCGTGATCGAAAAACAAGACGTGATCGGGGTTTCACATGAACCGCAGCTTCTCTTCCCTTACGCGCCGTGCCTGCGCTCTTCTGACGGTCGCAGCCGGCGTCACGCTGGCCGGCTGCGGCAGCAGCGCGCCGCTCTTTCTGTCGGATGGCCGTCAGACTACGCTCGTCGAATGTCCTGCAGGTTCCGACTCCTGCACGCAGCAGGCCGCCGCAAGCTGCGGCGGCGCGTTCGACACGGTGCGCCGCTCCACGAACAACGGCACGCTTAGCCTGATTTACGCCTGCCGGGCCAAATAAGCCAGTCGGCGCGCGGCGTTCTGCGCGCGCCCCGGTAGCCAGTGTCTCCTTCGACGGCAAAGCGGCTGCTTTCCGTTTCAATCGCGGCTTCCACTCGAATTGCGACTCACTTCCCGCGCCCTCTGCGCCACACCATTGGCGCAGAAAGCCGCAATTCCGATAAGTGCAGCAGCGGCATAAATATGTGCGTCTAATGCGTTTCCACCGGTAATAGCACGAGTATGCGTATCGCATATTCGGAGCGAGCTCGCGCGATTTATTCCAAACGGATCGACAGCAATAAAAAGTCACGGTATTTTTTCGCACTGGAGTGAAGTCGGTGCGCCAGGCAACGGAACGTGAAATCCCGCAGCAGTATTCTTTTTTCACAGGTTCGCTAGCGCATGCGGTCAGCAGCTTTTGCCGGGTAAACCGAGGCCGCCGGCAGAAGCGGGAAGAACTTGCCGATCCGAAAAACCGTCGTGTAAGAACGGCAGGACCAGTGCCAACAGGTTGCGTTTCGAATTAAGTCAACGAGTATTCCGGGGAAAAGAATGAATCACCACCAACTCGAAAAAGACATCCAACATCTCGAACACGTCATTTCGCACATTTCAGCTGAAGACCGAATACCGCTGTCGTATTGGCGTAATCGCATCGATTCCGTTTCCGGCGCGGTTCGTATGCCTACGCAGGTCAATCGCATCAAGCGTCTGAATGCCGCGCTGGCGGCGCTTGAGGAGAGGCAGAAAGACTGACGCGCGCGGGGGCACTGAGTTATCACTTCCATCGACTACGCCACGCCGGGACACGCATCGACATGCAAGTAGCGGGATTCTCATCGGCCCGGCTCGCGGCCCTGACGAGGACTTTGCAGGACTACGTGGAGCGGGGCGATGTGTCCGGCGTGGTGGCGCTCGTGTGGCGGCGCGGCGCAACCGGCTACTTCGAGGCGCTCGGCCTGCGCGACGAGGCCGCGCAGTTGCCGATGGAGCGTGACACGCTGTTTCGCATTGCGTCGATGACCAAGCCGGTGACGAGCGCCGCCATCCTGATGCTGGTGGAGGAAGACCGGCTCGCGCTCGACACGCCGATTGCGCAGTGGCTGCCGGAGCTTGCCGCCCCGCGCGTGTTGCGCGACCCTGGTGGCCCGCTCGACGAAACCCATGCGGTACGCACGCCGCTCACCGTGCTCGACCTGCTCACGCATCGCGCCGGCTTTGCGTATCACTTCACCGCGACCGGGCCGCTCGCGCAAGCGTACGCGGCCGCTTTCAACGGCTTCGACGCACGCGGCGATATTGACGCCTGGCTCGCGCGCATCGCCGAATTGCCGCTGATGTTTCAGCCCGGCTCGCGCTGGCACTACGGCATTGCCACCGACGTGCTCGGCGCGCTGATCACAAGAGTGACCGGCATGTCGTTGGGCGATTTTTTCCGCACGCGAATCTTCGAGCCGCTCGGCATGCGCGACACCGCTTTCTGGGTGCCCGAGCCGCAGCTCGCGCGGTTAGCCACGGCGTACGGTGTGGATGCCGTCACGCGGCGGCGCGTGGTGGAGGATCACGCGTCGTCGAGCCGTTGGGCGAATCCCGCGCGTTTTCAAAGCGGCGGCGGTGGGCTCGTTTCCACTGCGCAGGACTACCTGCAGTTCGCGCAGTTGCTGTTGCGGCGGGGACGCGTCGGCGACACGCGCCTGCTGTCGCATCGCTCGGTCGATTTGATGCGCTCGAACTTTCTGACGCGGGACCAGCGGCGTCTGCCGGCATTCGGTCATGTGATGTGGGCGGGGCAAGGCTTCGGCCTCGGCCTTTCCATCGTCGACGACCCGGCGCAGCAGTTGCCGCAGGGCTATCGCTCGGTGGGCTCGTTCGGCTGGCCCGGCGCCTTCGGCACAAGCTGGTTCGCCGATCCGGTGGAAGATCTGATCGGGCTGATGCTGATTCAGCGCCGCTCAATCGAGCCGTTTCCCATGGCAGTCGACTTCGAGCGCCGCGTGTACGATGCAATCGACGATTGAATGCGTGTGTCGTCGGCCGCGCTGCCGCTCTGCCGCTCTTTCTTTCAGGCGCCGCACTTTGACAGGCTCTCTATCCGGCGTTTTATTTGTCTGGTAGCGTCCGCAGTTCGGTTCGCCACAATCATTCGGAGCATCTGTCATGGCCTCATACAAGCAGTTGACCGCTCAGTTGGAAAAGCTTCACAAAGAGGTGGCGGCGGCCCGCGAAAAGGAGATCGCGCAGGCGATCGCCGACATCAGGCAGAAGATCGCCGAATACGATCTGACCGCCGAAGAACTCGGTTTTGCGAAAGCTGGCCCGGCGGCGCGTAAAGGCGCTGTGGCTGCCAAATATCGCAATCCTAAAACCGGCGAGACATGGAGTGGCCGCGGCCGCTCGCCGGCCTGGCTTGCCGGCAAGAACCGCGATCGTTTTCTGATTGAAGTCTAGAGTGGGGCGGCGCGCCTTTCTGGGCATGCACTCGCACTTGCGCGCCGCGTCACGCCAAGCTCATAAGCGGTGATGCTGCAAGCGGCTCTTTTCGCACCGCTCAACAGTTCCCGAAAACGCTCACCTTTCGAGTCTGTTCAGACGGCTTACCGCCGACTGAAGCATCAGTTGCCGTGACGCCAGAGTTTGCTTCGGTGAACCTGGCTTCGACGCGGCCCGCACCCTGGCGGTGGTGAGTCGCTCGCAATCCTTGCGCCTCACCAATGCGCTCCTCACCCGCGCCAGCCTTTGCTGGCGGGGCATTCCCAGGCTGTACGAAGAATCGAAAAGAGTTCGCAGAGGCGCAAGTCATCGCTTCAAGATATGCGGCTGCACTCAAGCGCACGGCTTGGCTGGTGCGAGAAGGGCGTTGCGTATGCTCACCTTTCGCTGTCCTGTACACCTTTGGCGCGACAAGTCCCGAAAACGCTCACCTTTGCACGCGTCGCGCTTGCCGACTGTCCGCTGCCTCTTTGCGCTCGTTGGGACGAGTCCGGAGTTCGATTCGCCTCGTACTCGGGGTCAAGACTCATCGCGGCATGGCGCCGAAGCAATCTTTATCGGCGCGCCGGCGCTGTCGGAGCCAGCGCGGCTAATGTTGCTGCAGCCGCTTATCCTGCCCGGCCGGCCGCCTCACCCGGGCGGCTTTCCCACGTCGGCCGTCCCGGCGTGTATCATTCGTTCCCTGCGCTGTTCTGCGCTGGCGATTATCCGTATTGTCGAACGCTCGTTCCCGACCTGTTTTCCGACGCGGCCCGGTTGCCATTGTGATGCGGGTTCCCGACCCGAGTCGCGCAGCTCGACGCCGCCGCGCCACGCGCGGCAGCCCGGAGGCCATTCGCCTCCGGAGACCGCCGAACCCCTATCTGTGACCGCCAGACCCGATGTCAGTCTCCGAACTCAAACGCCGCCGCACGTTCGCGGTCATTTCCCACCCGGACGCGGGTAAAACCACGCTGACCGAAAAGCTGCTGCTGTTCTCGGGCGCGATCCAGATCGCGGGCACCGTGAAGGGCCGCAAGAGCAATCGCTACGCGACGTCCGACTGGATGGAAATCGAAAAGCAGCGCGGCATTTCCGTCGCGAGTTCGGTGATGCAGTTCGAGTACGGCGATGCGGTCATCAATCTGCTCGACACGCCGGGCCACGAAGACTTCTCCGAAGACACCTACCGCGTGCTGACGGCGGTGGATGCCGCCGTGATGGTGATCGACGGCGCGAACGGTGTCGAAGCGCAGACGCTCAAGCTGCTCGAAGTCTGCCGCAGCCGCAAGACACCTATCGTCACGTTTATCAACAAGCTCGACCGCGAAGTGCGCGAACCGCTCGAACTGCTCGACGAGATCGAGCAACACCTGGGAGTCGCGGCGGTGCCGTTCACGTGGCCGATCGGCATGGGCAAGGAATTCCAGGGTGTCTACGACATTCAGCGCGACCAGGTGCGCCTGTTCCGCGCCGGCCAGGACAAGGCCGGCGGCGAAGTGGAAACATTGCAGGCGTTGAGCGACGAAGAAGGCGAACGCCGCTTCGGCCACGCCTGGGTGAAGGCCAAGGAAGAAATCGACCTGATTACCGGCGCCACGCCCGACTTCGACCGCGAGCAGTTTCTCGCCGGCCAGCAGTCGCCGGTGCTGTTCGGCTCTGCGATCAACAACTTCGGCGTGAAGGAAATTCTCGACGCGCTTGTGGATCTGGCGCCGCCGCCGTCGATGCGCATGACCGTGCAGCGTCCGGTGATGCCCGACGAACCCAAGTTCACCGGCGTCGTCTTCAAGGTTCAGGCGAACATGGACCTGGCGCACCGCGACCGCGTGGCGTTCATTCGCGTCTGCTCGGGCCGTTTCGAGCGCGGCATGGCCGTGAAGGTGACGCGTTCGAACAAGACCTTCCGCGCCAATAACGTGGTGACGTTTCTGTCGCAGCGGCGCGAGACCGTCAGCGAGGCGTACCCGGGCGACATCATCGGGATTCCGAATCATGGCACCTTGAGTCTTGGCGATACGCTGACCGAAGGCGAAGCGCTGCAATTCGTCGGCCTGCCGTTTTTCGCGCCGGAAATTTTCCAGACGGTCGAAGTGGTCGACCCGATGCGCGCCAAGCAACTCGGCGAAGCATTGAAGCAACTCGGCGAAGAAGGCGCGATTCAGGTGTTCCGTCCCGAAGTGGGCGGTTTGATGATTCTCGGCGCGGTCGGTCAACTGCAGTTCGAAGTGGTGTCGCACCGTCTTTCGACTGAGTACAAGGTCGACGTGCGCATGGCACCGGCGCGTTACCGCATGTCCCGCTGGGTGACGTGCGACGACCCAGCAGAACTCCGCCGTTTTACGGATTCCTACGCCGCGCGAATCGCGCTCGACGCGTCGGACGCGCCGACGTACCTCGCCTCCCATGTATCGGAGATCGAGGTCGCGCAAAAGGCGTGGCCGAAAATTGTCTTCAACGAGTTGCGCGAGCATTCCGGCGCGCCGTTCAAGAAGGCGATGTAACCGGCACGGTGCCCGCACGCCGCAGGCGCCCTTTGCAACAACACAAAGCCGCGTAGTGCAGTCATGCACACGCGGCTTTGTCATTGCGGATTGCGAGGCGCCATTGCCAGCATGGGCGTGCCGCGGCCCCACGTCGAGCCAGTAGCCGAACGCGCCGCTCACTTCCACGTCCGGGAGCTGGGCGCGGCTGCCGTCCGCCAACTCTTCCACCATCGTGACGGCATGATGTCTCAGAACCGCCGCGCGTTTGCGCCACTTCGCCTATTCTGACGAAGACGCGCACGTCGACAACCGAGCGGCGCGCCCATTTATTTGCGGAGTGCCTGTGACCGTTCGCAATCTCGACGCGTTGTTCCGACCCAGATCCGTCGCGGTAATCGGCGCCTCGGAGCGGCCCGGCAGCACCGGCGCGATGGTGTGGGCGCGCTTGCTGGAAGGCGGCTTCGAGGGGCCGCTGTGGCCCGTCAATCCCAAGTACGAAACGCTTGGCGGCCACGCCGTGATCGGCGACGCCGGCGACTTGCCGCAAGCGCCCACCGTCGCGCTGATCTGCACGCCGCCCGCAAGCTGGCCCTCGATCATTCACAAGCTGGGCGGTTTGGGAACGCGCGGCGCGATTATCGTCGGCGAAGCGCGCTCCGAGGACGACCGGCTTGCGTTGCGGCACGCGCTCGCGGCGGCGCGGCCGCATCTGTTGCGAATCGTCGGGCCGGGCAGTTTGGGCGTGGTCACGCCGGCGCTGCGTGCGCAGCTCGGCGCGCCGTCCTGCACGGTGAAGGCGGGCGGCGTCGCGTGGGTGTCCCAGTCGAATGCGCTGACCAATGCCGTGCTCGGCTGGGCGCAGGCGCGCGGCCTCGGCTTCTCGCACGCGGTGGCGTTGGGCGGAGAGGCCGACGTAGACGCGGGCGACGTGCTCGACTATCTGGCGAGCGACCCTGGCACGCGCGCGATTCTGCTGGAGCTCGAGAGCGTGCGCGCGGCGCGCAAATTCATGTCCGCGGCACGCGCGGCGGCGCGCAACAAGCCGGTGCTGGCGCTGCGCTCCGGGCGCGCCGATCCGGCAGACGCGCTTTACACCGCTGCGTTCCGGCGCGCGGGCATGGTGCGCGTGGACACGCTCGACGATCTGCTAGACGAAATCGAAACGCTCGGCGTGGGCCGCGTCGCCGCCGGCGCGACGGCCACGCTGATCACGAGCGATCGCGGCCTCGCCACGCTGGCGCGCGACGCCTTTGCAGCAGCAGGCGAAACGCTCGCGCCGTGGCCGCACGAAGCATCGCAGGCATTGCGCCAGGCGCTGCCGCATGCGGTGGGCGGCAACCCGTTGCAACTCGGCGACGACGCCCGTCCCGAGCATTTCGGCGCCGCGCTGAAACTGCTGGCCGAGCATCGCGGCACCGGCACGGCGTTCGTCGTCCACGCGTCGACGCACGGCGCGCCAGTCGGCGAGGTTGCGCAGGCGCTGATTGCGAATCAGCGGTTCGCGTACCGTGGTCTGCTCGCGTGCTTTTTTGGCGGCGTGGACGCCGCGACGCGCGACGCGCTGCATGCGCAAGGCATTCCGGTCCATACGACGCCGCAGCGGCTTGCCCGCGCGTTCGCGCGTCTTGTCGATTACCGGATGGGACGCGAACTGCTCATGCAGACGCCCGACGGCTTGCCGGCGGAAGTGCCCGACGCCATTGACGCCGCGCAGACAGAAGCACGTGCCGCGCTTGCGGCAGGTGAGCGCCAACTCACGGGCGAAGCCGCCGCAGCCTTGTTGGGGCGCTTCGGGCTCCACATAGAAGCAGCGCATCCAGGCGCGGACGCCGCGGCCGAGGCAGCCGCACGCGATCCAGGCGATTGCGCCGAGAACGACGCAGACTCGCTGCGCAAGCCGGTGGTCGACATCGCCGTCGAGCTTCATGACGACGACAATTTCGGCCCGGTGTTCCGCTTCACGGCGCCCTCGGCCGATGGCGTCGGCGAGGCGCTGCGCATTTACGGATTGCCGCCGTTGAACCCGACGCTCGCCCGCGACATCGTTACGCGTTCGCCGTATGCGCACCTCGTTGCGCCGGAGCCCGCGCTCGCCGCATTGACTGCGCTGTCACAGGCCGTTTGCGATGTCGGCGAGATTGTTGGTCTGAGGCTCACGCTACGCGTGTACCGCGATCACGTGACGGTAGTCGATCCCACGCTCGCCATTGCGCCGACGCGTAGCCGCCTCGCGATCGTGCCGTATCCACGCTGCTTCGAAGAGACGCTCGACTGGCAAGGGCTGCGCATCACCGTGCGGCCGATACGTCCCGAAGACGAGGCGGCGCACCACGATTTCGTCGAAGCAATGACACCGGAGGATTTGCGGCTGAGATTTTTCGGCGCCGTGGGCAGCTTCGATCACTCGCAGCTCGCGCGCATGACGCAGATCGACTATGACCGCGAAATGGCGCTGATTGCGACCGCGCAAGGCGAAGACGGCGTGCCGCGCACCCTCGGCGTGGTGCGCGCGGTTGCCGATCCTGATAACGAAACGGCGGAATTCGCGGTGGCCATTCGCTCGGACCAGAAAGGCCGGCGGCTCGGACGGCTGCTGACGGACCGCATCATCCGCTATGCGCGGGCGCGCGGCACGCACTGGCTCGTCGGCGAGGCGCTGCGGGAGAACACCGCTATGATCGCGCTCGCCAAAGCGAGCGGCTTCACGATTACGCCAACGGAAGATCCAGGTGTAGTGGGTTTCCGGATGGCGCTGGAGGAGGAGATAGGCGAGCGCCGCTAGCGGTGCGGCCGGCGAACCCAACGCAGCCAGCAGTTAGGCCGCCAGCTTTGCCGCTGCCTCGTCCACCTGCGCACGCGTCACTGCCAGCTCCTCGAGCCACGCATCCGCGTACACGGCGCCGGTCTCGCGCTCGAGCCGCGCAATGGTCGCTGCACAACGATTCGCATCCTTCGGCGTGGCGATGAACGATTTCACCGACTGTCCGGCCTTGAACGCATCGAACAACGGTACGCGAATGTCGTCCGGCAGCGCGCGCGTGGTCCACTGATAAGGCTTGCCATTGAACGTGAACGACGGCGGCAGCACGCGCTCTTTCTTCGCGGCGGGAATCAGACCATACGTGCGGGCGGCTTCGCCGATCTGCTCCGGCGAAAAGAGCTCGTCCGGGCTGATGTCGAATTGCTGGATGAAAGTCTCGATGCTTTGCATGGCCGCCGCGCGATCGTCGCGGCGTTTTTGCGCATGAGCGACGATGTCGCGCAGTTCGTCGGCTTCTTCCGGTGTGATCGTGAAGCTCGACTGTTTCTGCTGGAGTTCGGAAAAACGCTGGAATTCGGAGTCGGTCAGAAGTTTCGCCATTGCTATTCGATGGGCGCGCACGAATGACTTCACGCGGCGTCGTTTTTGAGAGGGCCGCCATTCTAAACCATGTGGGCGCGCGGCTGGCTTCGAAACCGAAGTTTGATGCCGCGCTTGCTCCCATCCAGCTGCCATCAACCGACCTGCCCGACCTTCAATCGCGCGACAGTCGCAACTCACATGGCGCTCATACGCCACTCGCCTGCGCTCAAAGCGCCTGCTCGCGAAACATTGAAAGCGCCTGCACTGTCTCGCGCAGCAGCGCGGTGGCGGCTGCCAGCGTGGGCGCTACATATTCGTCGATACGTTTCAGGTACGGGCAGGTGAGCGCCGCAATCGCCTGGCCGGACGGGCCGAGCACCGGGAAGGTGACGTCGGTCACGCCGAACGTCTGCTGGCTGTCCTTCTGCGAAAAGCCGGCCGCTCGAATCCGCTCGCAGGCCGCTTCGAGCGCGTCGCGGTCTATCGTCACTTCGCCTTTGACTTTCGTGTGCTCGGCGAGCATCTGCGCGCGTTGTTCGACGGTCTGGAATGCGAGCATCACGCGCCCCGAGCCCGTATCGATCAGACCGACTCGCGAGCCCAGCCGCACCGACATGCCCCAGGTACCTGGTCCGTCCACCTGGGCGATGACGAGCAGATTGCCGCGGTCGTACACGGACAGGTGACACGACTGCTCGGCGGCATCGGCGAAACGTTGCATGAGCGGCAACGCTTCGGAGATGAGCCGGTTCATCGGCGGGTGACGATGAGCCAGCGCGTACAGCTTCAGGCTCAGCGAATAGCGGTCGCCGCCCTTGGAGCGCACCACATACTGGCGCGCCACCAGACGTTCGAGCATCCGGTACATCTCGCTGGCATTGCGCCCGAGCAGCTTGGTGATCTCGGCGCGCGTGAGCCCCTCTTTCTGCTCGGCCAGCAGTTCGAGGATGTCGAGGCCTTTGTCGAGCGCCGGCGCGCGATAACGGTCGGCGTCGTCTTTGTCGTCTGCGTCCATCGTGAGGAAATTCCGTGAGCTGTTCTCATGAGCCGGCGCTTGAGTGTAAGTGCGGCGGCCGTCTCCGTGCGAGCCGATGCGTCCAGGGAAAGTACGGACACGTGGTGCAGTGCACATTACTTGACTTCAAAAAGTCCGTATATGAATAATATGTTCATTTATAAATAATACGCAGTCCGCCCAGTTCTCCGGCGTGCTGTTGTTCGGCGTCGTGCAGAACCTGCTGACGCTCGCCCAGGCGCCGTCGTTCTGGATTCAGGCAATTGGCAATTGATGGCGCGATCATTCTCGGCTCGCTGATGGTGGCTCGCCTCGCAAGCGGCGAAGGTGAGAACTGCAGCAACCTCCACCCAACCGCCTCACGGAGAAACCATTTGACGAGCCGCACACAAGAAACCGATCCGCGACTGATCCTGCTCAGTCCGGACGACAACTGCCTCATTGCGGCGGCGCGGCTGGATGCCGGCACGCCCGTCGCGATCGAAGGCGAGCGCGTCACGCTCGCGCGGACCATCGAACTGGGCCACAAGCTGGCGCGCCGCGACCTCGCGAAAGACGACAAGGTGCTGCGCTATGGCGCCGTGATCGGTCACGTCACCGAAGACGTGCGGCGCGGCGAGCATCTGCATACGCACAACCTGGAAAGCGATTACCTGCCGACGTACACGCACGACGCGGGTCATCAATTCGTACATCACTGATTGGCGCATAACGACGCGGCCTGGCGCCGCGCGGGAACGATCATGGCTGAGACATCCATAGCAAGCGCCTCTGCGCAACCGCCGATGCTGCAAGGCTACCTTCGTGGCGACGGCCGCAAGGGCATCCGCAATGTGGTCGCGGTCGCGTATCTGGTCGAGTGCGCGCATCACGTGGCGCGCGAGATCGTCACGCAGTTTCGCCAGCCGCTCGACGCATTCGGCGACGCGCGAGCCGCGCACGAGCCGCCGGTGCATCTGATCGGCTTTCCTGGCTGCTATCCGAACGAATATGCCGAGAAAATGCTCGAGCGGCTCGCCACGCATCCAAACGTCGGCGCGGTGCTGTTCGTGTCGTTGGGATGCGAGAGCATGAACAAGCACTATCTCGTCGATGTCGTGCGTGCGAGCGGCCGCCCCGTCGAAGTGCTCACCATCCAGGAGAAGGGCGGCACGCGAAATACGATCCAGTATGGCGTGGACTGGGTGCGCGACGCGCGCGCGCAACTCGCCGTGCAGCAGAAAGTGCCGATGGCGTTGAGCGAACTGGTGGTCGGCACGATTTGCGGCGGCTCTGACGGGACCAGCGGCATTACCGCGAATCCGGCCGTGGGCCGCGCGTTCGATCATCTGATCGACGCGGGCGCGACGTGCATTTTCGAGGAGACCGGCGAACTCGTCGGTTGCGAGTTTCATATGAAGACGCGCGCGGCGCGGCCGGAACTCGGCGACGCAATCGTCGAGTGTGTCGCGAAAGCAGCGCGTTATTACTCGATTCTCGGCCACGGCAGTTTTGCGGTCGGCAACGCGGACGGCGGCCTCACCACGCAGGAAGAAAAGTCGCTCGGCGCGTACGCGAAAAGCGGTGCTTCGCCGATTACCGGCATCGTCAAGCCGGGCGATATTCCGCCGACCGGCGGCCTGTATCTGCTGGACGTGGTGCCGGACGGCGAGCCGCGTTTCGGTTTTCCGAACATCAGCGACAACGCTGAAATCGGCGAGCTGATTGCTTGCGGCGCGCATGTGATTCTGTTCACCACCGGGCGCGGTTCGGTGGTCGGCTCGGCCATCTCGCCGGTCATCAAGGTCTGCGCGAATCCCGCGACGTATCGCAATCTTTCGGGCGACATGGATGTCGACGCGGGCCGCATTCTCGAAGGACGCGGCACGCTCGACGAAGTGGGCCGCGAAGTGTTCGAGCAGACAGTGGCCGTGTCGCAAGGCGCCGCGTCGAAATCCGAAATGCTGGGGCACCAGGAATTCATCCTCACCTATAAGACGTTCGAGCCCGTCGGGCCCGGGTGCCTGCCCTCGAGCGCGGGCGCGCCGCGCCGTGTCATGGCTATGCAGCCGCAATGACGAATTGCAGTGAGCGCTGACTGTCGGTGTGATAAAAAGAACGTTCTACAGGAGACGCGTTAAATGACCGCAACGAACGGTTCAAAGGTCCGGCAGCGCCGCCGCGTTGGCCGCGGCACACTGCAAGTGACGGGACTGAGCCTCGGCACGGCGCCGCTCGGCGGCCTGTATCGCGATCTGTCGGACCAAGATGCGCACGCAACCGTCGCCGCCGCATGGGACGCTGGCGTGCGTTATTTCGACACCGCGCCGCATTACGGCAACACCAAGGCCGAGCATCGGCTGGGCAACGCATTGCGCTGCTATCCGCGCAGCGAATTTGTTCTGTCGACCAAGGTGGGCCGCCGCTTCGTGCCGCGCACAACACCCTACGAAGGCAAGGAAGGCTGGCAGAATCCGCTGCCCTTCGAGGCGGTCTACGACTACACGCACGACGGTATTCTCCGTTCGTTCGAAGACAGCCAGCAGCGTCTCGGCATTATCGACATCGACATTCTGCTGGTGCACGACATTGGCCGTGTGACGCACGGCGAGAATAATCCCCACTACTGGCGGCAACTGACGCAAGGCGGCGGTTTTCGCGCGCTCGACGAATTGCGCTCTGCAGGTGCGGTCAAGGCGGTGGGACTCGGGGTGAACGAAGGTGCGGTAATACTCGAGGCGATGGCCGAGTTCGATATCGATTGCGCGTTGCTCGCCGGGCGTTATACGCTCCTCGAACAGACCACTCTCGACGACCTCTTGCCGGCCTGCGAAAAGCGCGGCGTCAGCATCCTGTTAGGCGGCGCGTTCAACTCGGGCATTCTCGCGCGCGGCGTCGAAGGCGATCTGAAATTCAACTACGGCGAGGCGCCGCGCGAAGTGATCGAGCGCGTTGCGCGGCTCGAGGCGGTATGCCGCGATCATGGCGTGCCGCTCGCGGCCGCGGCCTTGCAGTTTCCGTATGCGCATCCGGCGGTCGCCACCGTGCTGACCGGCGCGCGCAGTGCCGACGAATTGCGCGAGAACGCGGCGTCGTTCGAGTTGCCCATCCCGGCGGCCTTGTGGTCCGCGCTGCGCGAAGCGGGCCTGCTCGACGCCCGCGCGCCCGCGCCAGAGAACTGATCTGACGATGCATATCGACGCCCACCAGCACTACTGGGACCCAACCCGCGGCGATTACGAATGGCTCACGCCGGAGCTCGAGATTCTATACAAGCCGTTCGGCCCGGCCGACCTCAAACCGTTGCGCGAGCGAGCGGGCATCGAAAAAACGGTGGTCGTGCAGGCGGCGCCCACCATCGACGAAACACGTTATCTGCTCGACATTGCGCGCGATGAGCCCTCTGTCGCGGGCGTGGTCGGCTGGGTTCCTCTGCTGTTGCCCACCGCGCCGGCCCTGATCGGCGCGCTCGCGCATGAGCCGAAGTTCAAGGGCGTGCGGCCCATGCTGCAAGATCTGCCCGACGATACCTGGATTGCGAATCCGGATCTCGCGCCGGCCATTGAAGCGTTGATCGCCCACGACCTCGCGTTCGACGCGCTGATCTACGCGCGGCACGTCGAACATGTGGAGACGTTCGCGCGCCGCTTCCCGGCGCTGCGCATCGTGGTGGATCACGGCGCGAAGCCGCCCATCCGTTACGGTCAGGCCGGCTGGCAAAGCTGGGCCGATGCGATTGCGCGGCTTGCACAGTTGCCGCACGTGCATTGCAAGCTGTCGGGCCTCGCGACCGAAGCTTCGCCGGGCTGGACCGAGGAAACGCTGCGGCCCTACGTCGAGCATCTGCTGGCCACCTTCGGTCCGGCGCGGCTCATGTGGGGCAGCGACTGGCCGGTGCTCGAACTGAACGGCGATTATCTGCTGTGGCATTCGGTGGCGAACACGCTGCTTGCGTCGCTCGGCGAGGGCGAGCGCGAAGCGGTTTTCGGCGGCAATGCCGCTGCGTTTTATCGACTATGACGTCGCGAGCACAAGCATCGCGAACATAGGTTAAGCCCACTCAACTGGAGTCGTAGATGACACAAAGACTGGCCGGCAAGACAGCATTGATCACCGCGGCGGGACAAGGCATCGGCCTTGCAACCGCCGAAGCGTTCGCCCGCGAAGGCGCACGCGTGATCGCCACCGACATCCGCATCGAGGGGCTCGCCGGCAAGCCGGTCGAGGCGCGCAAACTCGACGTGCTCGACGGCGACGCGATCAAGGCGCTGGCCGCCGAAGTGGGCGCCATCGACGTGCTATTCAACTGCGCGGGATTTGTCCATGCAGGCTCGATCCTCGAATGCAGCGAGGAAGACTGGGACTTCGCGTTCGACCTGAACGTGAAGGCAATGTACCGGATGATCCGTGCGTTCCTGCCCGGCATGCTCGAGCGCGGCGGCGGGTCCATCATCAATATGTCGTCGGCGGCTTCGAGCGTGAAGGGTGTGCCCAACCGCTTTGCGTATAGCGCGTCCAAAGCCGCGGTGATCGGGCTCACCAAGTCGGTCGCCGCGGATTTCATCACGCGTGGTATACGCTGTAATGCGATTTGCCCAGGCACGGTGTCGTCGCCCTCGCTCGAACAGCGCATCGCGGCCCAGGCCGCGGCGCAAGGCGCGACGCTCGAAGCGGTGCAGGCGGCGTTTGTCGCGCGCCAGCCGATGGGACGCATCGGCAAACCGGAAGAGATTGCCGCGCTCGCACTGTATCTCGCGTCGGACGAGTCGTCGTTCACGACGGGTTACGCACACGTGATCGACGGCGGCTGGTCGAATTGAAATGCGGCCGCACGAGTGCGCACGCTGATGTATTAACCGAACACCACTGAAACCCAGAGGAAAGTGCAACGATGAAACTGCTTCGTTACGGGCCGAAAGGCCAGGAAAAGCCAGGCTTGCTCGACGCGCAAGGCAAGATTCGCGATCTGTCAGGCGTGGTTGCCGACATCGACGGTGCGGCGTTGACCGACGCGGGCCTCGCCAAACTGCGCGCGCTCGACCCGGCAACGCTGCCGGTCGTGCAAGGCAATCCGCGCATGGGCCCGTGCGTGGGCAAGATCGGCAAGTTCATCTGCATCGGCCTGAATTACGCGGACCACGCGGCTGAATCGAATCTGCCCGTGCCCGCCGAACCGGTGATCTTCAACAAGTGGACGAGCGCGATTTCCGGTCCCAACGATGATGTGGAAATTCCGCGCGGCTCGAAGAAGACCGATTGGGAAGTCGAACTCGGCGTGGTGATCGGCAAGCCCGCCAAGTACGTCGACGAGGCAAACGCGCTCGATTACGTAGCCGGCTATTGCGTGATCAACGACGTGTCCGAGCGCGAATGGCAGATCGAACGCGGCGGCACGTGGGACAAAGGCAAGGGCTTCGACACGTTCGGTCCCATCGGTCCGTGGATGGTCACGCGTGACGAAGTCGCCGATCCGCAGAACCTGAGTTTGTGGCTCGAAGTGGACGGTCACCGCTACCAGAACGGCAATACGAAGACGATGGTATTCGGCGTCGCCAAGCTGGTTTCGTATGTGTCGCAGTGTATGAGCCTGCAACCGGGCGATGTCATTTCCACAGGCACGCCGCCTGGCGTGGGCATGGGTGTGAAGCCGAATCCGGTTTATCTAAAGCCCGGGCAGACCATTCGCCTCGGCATTGAGGGTCTCGGCGAGCAAACGCAGAAAACCTACGCGGCAGAGTAGGCCGTGCTTAGGGCGGAGTAAGCCGTGCTTACGCGGCTTGCAGCACGCCCGCGCTTCAAGCTGCAAGCGTGCCCACGCGCGGCGGCAATCCGCGTCAACTGGCCGGTTCGTGGTCGCCGTTCTCGCCGATCCGGTTGACGGTGCCTTGCGCCACCGCGACCAGTTTCTCGCGGTTGCCGTCCATCACGAAGATGTTGCATTGGCAGGTCGCCTGATGGCGGCCTGCATACACCACCTCCGCCCGCGCTATCAGCGTGCCGTTCACGGCCGGCCGCAGATAGTTGATCTTGTATTCCCCCGTCACAACCTTGGGCCCGAGCGATAGCGCACCGGCAAAAGTCAGCGCGTTGTCGGCCAGATAGCTGATCACGCCGCCATGCACGAAGCCGTGCTGCTGCCGCAGTTCGTCGCGGATCGGCAGGCTCAGCGCGAGTTCGCCGGTGCCGGTGTACATCAGCTCGGCGCCTAGCAGCATGCTGAACGGCTGAGCGTGCAATGCGCCGCGCGCCCGGTCGAGTAGGTCAGTCATTGTGATTCCTTCGGGGAAGGCCCGCGGTGGCATCGCGCGCGAGCTTGCGCGCGTTGGTCCCTACCCACTCTAGGAAGCGCCCACGCACGCCGTCAAGGTGAATCGGAAATATCTGCGCGGCCTTGCCGTGTCAAATGACGAAATTTCAGACGTTGGCCGACGTAAGTACGACGTAAACGCAACGTAAGACGAACTTTGACGAATTTGACCTTCAGCCAGCCGGCCTGCTGCCGTTAACCCTGACGTAGCTCCCGTAATTCTTTGCCTTCAGGTGTTCACGATGTTCAGCAAGATAAAGGTCGCATCCGGCCTGTTGTGTGTTCTGGCCGCGTTCTGCGTTTTCCAGCTTGTCACGGTGGGATTGGGGTTCTGGTCGTTGACGCGCACCCATGACGACGTTGGCGATCTTTCGAACATAGCGCTTAAGCAGGTGAACGCAGTCAACGAAACCACGCAGCATCTGATGGACGCGCGCATCAACCTGTCGCGCGCCGGTACGCGTATGGTGCGCGGCGGCGCGGAGCCGACCGACATCGTCCAGCATGCCCGCGAGCAGCTTGCGGCCGCCGAGCAGTCGTTCAACGCCTTCGCGAACGTACCGAAAACCAGCGACGAGAACGGCGCCCGCGCGGCGGCGCTCGGCGAGCGCTACAAGAAGCTGCACGGCGCGCTAACCGAACTCGCGCAGTTTCTTGACGCGAACAACATCCAGGCATTTCTCGACCAGCCGACGCAGTCGTTCCAGGACGCTTATCTGGGCGAGCTGCACAACTTCACGCAGTTCGGCAGCGCGGCGAGCCGCGCGTCGCTCGACTCGATCGACACCCGGATGGCGGCTTTCCGCGTCGTCAGCATTGCGATTCTGGTGGCGCTCGTCGGCGGTACCTTTGCGGTTCATCTGGCGTTGCGCCGCGGTGTGGTCGCGCCGCTGGAAGAGGTCGGCCGTCACTTCGAGCGCATTGCGCAGGGGCGTCTCGATCAGCCGATCGCCGCGCGCGGCACTAACGAAATCGGCCGGCTGTTCTCGGGCCTCGCGAAGATGCAGGCCAGTGTCGCCCGCACGGTGCAGACCGTGCGCGAATCCGCCGACTCGATTCACCTTGGCGCCGATGAAATTGCAACCGGCAACGCCGATCTTTCTGCGCGGACGGAGAATCAGGCGGCATCGCTTGAAGAAACTGCTTCCAGCATGGAAGAACTCACCGCCACGGTGCGTCAGAATGCCGACCACGCGCGTGAGGCGAATGCACTTGCGGAGACCGCGCTCGAAGCGACTTCGCGCGGCAGCGAAGTGGTGGATAAGGTCGTCGACAAGATGCGCGGCATTGCGCAGAGTTCGGACAAGATTGCGGAGATCATTTCGGTGATCGACGGTATTGCGTTCCAGACCAATATCCTCGCGCTGAATGCGGCCGTCGAGGCGGCGCGTGCGGGCGAGCAGGGCCGCGGTTTTGCGGTCGTGGCCGGCGAAGTGCGCGGTTTGGCCCAGCGCAGCGCGCAGTCGGCGAAGGAAATCAAGACGCTGATCAGCGAGTCGGTCGCCGAGATTCAGGGCGGTTCGGCGCTGGTCGAGCACGCGGGCGAGGCGATGAGCAACGTGTCGGCGTCCATTTCGCGCGTGACGCAAATGATGGCGGAGATCAGCGCCTCGTCGCTCGAACAGAGTACCGGCATCGAGCAGGTCAACCAGGCCGTGGTCCAGATGGACGAGATGACGCAGCAAAACGCGGCGCTCGTCGAGGAAGCGGCAGCAGCGGCGGCTTCGCTGCATCAGCAGACGCAGCAATTGAAGGAGGCAGTTTCCGTCTTCGAAATTTCGGAGTCTGTGTTGCGTACACAACAGTTCGATAAAAATCCGCCCAGATCTGCGCAATTTGCGTTGTCGCGGATGCGCGCCATTTAAATTGTCTGCGCTTAAAAATCGGGCAGCGGGAAAAAGAAAATGGCCCGCAAAAGCGGGCCATTTTTGTATTGGACGCGAGCGCTCGGGCTTGCGTCAGCCTACCTCATCGTACCGTGGGTACTTAGGCCGGCGTGATGTTCGCAGCTTGCTTGCCCTTCGGGCCTTGCTTCACTTCGAACGACACCTTCTGGTTTTCCTGCAGGGACTTGAAGCCGCTGCCTTGAACTTCCGAAAAGTGCGCAAACAGGTCTTCGCCGCCGTCGTCCGGCGTGATGAAGCCAAAGCCCTTTGCATCGTTAAACCACTTCACAGTACCTGTTGCCATTTTTGATCCAGTAAATGTTGTGTATTGCATTCGCACCCGCTGTTTCTCAACCCGAGATCGAGCGCGAAGTACGAGTTGTATCACGTCTTTATGACAGACGCCAATCAAGCCGTATTCGGGTATTCCCCGGCTTCGGTCTTTTTTTGTCCTCGAGAGCGTGAAAAAACCCGTGTTTAATGCCAGGGTAAACCATTTGGCATTAAATTTCGCGCGCCTTCAGCGCCGGCTTTGCGCTGCTTCAGGCAGGCAAGGCTTCATAAGCCGTGGCGAGGTGATAAGGCGTGGTTGACGGCATGTCGGCACGGGCCACCTCGCCGCTCGCCGTTTTGCATTCGAACCAGCCTTGCGGCCGCAAAAAGCGCTGCTGGAACAGTTCCATCTGCCGTAGCAAGACCGCGCGCGTGGCCGCTTCGTTGTGGCTCGCGAGCGCGCGCAGGTATTCAGTTTGTGCCCAGATGCGCTGAATCGGGTCTTTGATGCTTCCGTCTTCTTTGAGTGACGCCACCACGCCGCCGGTTTGCTGGTCGACGCCAAAGCGCTGCGCGAACGCGAACGCGCGCGCGAGGTTTTCCGCCAGCCCCGAACCCTCGAACAGTCCGCCCGCCTGCTTGACCAGCCAGAACCACTCGAACTGATGGCCGGGTTCCAGGCGATTGTCTGCCGTGCCGACCGGCAGTTCGGCGATGCAACCCGACGGCGCATGCACGAAGTGACCAGCAACTGCGCCGGCGAGGCGCCGCAGCGCGGCGTCGAAAGCGTTGTCGCGCGTGGCCTGGCGGGCGGCGAGCCATGCTTCCGTCAGATGCATTAACGGGTTCTGGATGGGCGTGCCTGTCACTTCTGCAAAGTCCGCGCTGAGCGCGGCGTTGAAGAGATCGCCCGGCGCGGCAAAGCGCGTTTGAATGAGCGCTGACGTGCGATGCACGACCTCAAGTGCGTCCCGATTGCCGGAGCGCCGGCCATATTCCGCACACGCGAACACGACAAACGCATGCGTGTACAGGTCTTTGACGGTGTCGAGCGGGGCTCCGTGCTGGTCCACGCTGTAGAACCAACCGCCGTGTTGTGTGTCCTGAAAAGTGTGCGTGAGCGAGTCGAACAGAACCTGTGCATGGGCGGCGTCGCCGGCCTGCGAAAACACGAACAGTTGACGCGCGCACGCCATGGCCCGGTAACGCTGGACCGGCTCGGGACGATGATCTTCGGCGAGTGCCTCGTATGGCAGCCGGAGCGCGGTGTTAAAGCCCGCTTTGCGCCACATGGGCAGGATCACGCCGTTGAAGTGACCGCGCAATGTGGCGGCGAGCGCGATCGTCGAGGCGGCGTCAAGGTTCGGGCTGGGCATAGTCAAATTTCAAACGCGTTGATTCGAAGCGCCCGTGAACGGGCCTGATTCCGGCGGCCGTGCGGCCGCGGCGCCGCGCACAGGTATGCCACCGGGCGAACGGGCCGCAGCAGCGACAGCACGCGGCTTAGCATAATGCAAACGGATGCCTGCCGGCGCCCGAAATGGGTGAGGAAAACGCTGCAAATAATTTCAACAAGGAGAGAACGATGCTGGGTGATCTCGAACTCATCTCCCGTCTGGTGTTTGCGGCCGCGCTCGGCAGCGTCATAGGCTTCGAGCGCGAGCGGTTGTCGTGGGCGGCCGGCTTGCGCACGCACATGCTCGTGTGCGTCGGCTCGGCGCTGATCATGATCGTGTCGGCCTACGGTTTTGCCGACGTGCTCGGCAGCGAACACGTCGTGCTTGACCCTTCGCGGATGGCGGCCCAGGTTGTCTCCGGCATCGGCTTTCTGGGCGCGGGTTCGATTCTGCTGCGCGGCGAAATCGTGCGCGGGTTGACGACGGCGGCGAGCCTCTGGTCGGTCGCGGCCATCGGGCTCGCGGTCGGCGGCGGGCTCTATACCGCGTCGATTGCGGCGACCGTGATCATTCTCATCATCCTTGCGGGCATCAAGCCGCTCGAGCGGCGCTTCATTACGGTCAAGCAGCGGCGCCAGGTGACGATGCTGGTGGAGCGCGGCGTCGTGACGTTTCATTCGCTGCATGACGAGCTCGGTCCGGTCAGCGCGCGCGTCAAACAGTTCGTGATGCAGCAGAACGACGAAACGCCCGAATGCGACGAGGTGATGATCACGCTGCATCGCGTGTCCAATGTCGAATACGAGGCGATCTGCACGCGCTTGCGCCAATTGCGCGGCGTGAGGGAGGTCCGGCAGGACGATGCCGCCGGTTGAAACGGAAAATCGTCGGCGAATGGCTTCGGCGGCGGTGGACGCCATGCGACAATGCGGTCTCGAAAAATTCCAATGGCATTGACGAGCGGTGCCGGCGCCCGCTCCCCGGCGACCACCGCGTTTTTCTCTATGGCAGATTCCGCAGTATCCAAGCAGTCCCGGCCTGAGCGCGCCGCTTCGAAGAAGCGCCGCCAGGCCACCGTCTCCACCGAAACCGAAAAGAAGCTGGCGCGCGCCGCGCGCTCGGCACAACGCCTCGCGCAACTGAGCGACGTCTCGCGCGACGACAGCACGCTCGACCTGTTCCCCGACGATCCCACCCGCGCCACGCTGGAAGCGATGAATATCGACATCCGCCAGGGGACGCTGCATGGCTTCGAATTGCCAGACGTGGTGCTCGCGGCGGTCGGCGCGCTGGATACGGCTGCTGACACCCCGTCGCTTGATGCAAGGGCCGGGCGCCGCGCGCCGCGCGCAGCCAGAACCGATGAGCCGGCGGCGGTCCATGCGCAATTGAGCGGCCTGGAGATCGAGCCGTTGCCGGAAGGGGCGGCGGGTGCGGCGCAAGAACCGTCGGCGGGGGGTATCGCTGACGTGGGCAACCCAGCGACTGCGCCACTCACGCCCGCGATGGCGGCCGCCACGGTGGCGCGGAGCATCACCGCGCTGCGTCAGGCAGCGGAACGGAGCGCCGCCGAGGCGGCAGAAGCGACTGGGTCGCGCAACGGTGCGAGATCAGGGCAGCCGGTGTCGGTGAAGGGGCGAAGCGAAGCGGCGGCGACAGGCGTGAGCCGGACCGACGGGATGTCAGCGTCGGCGGCGGGCGTGCCTGGTGAATCTGTGGCGCTGGACACAGAGCGGAGGTTGCCGCGCGAGGTGGATTTATCGGCGGCGATGGAGGCGAAGGTGCGACCGGCGACGGCATCGGCGACGGCATCGGCGACGGACGCAGGGGCGTTCGGCACCGCGGCATCGGCAACGGCGGGTTCAGAAGCGCCCGGCGCGGCCGCATCGGCTGGGAGGGCTACGCAAACTGACCCGGCTGCTTCGGAAGGAAGAGTTATAGGAGTGCCCGTAGGAGTGCCCGGCCAAGCGGCTTCGGCAAAGCTGAGTGCGGAAGCGCCGGGCCCGGCGGCTTCAGCAGGAAAGGGTGCAGAAGTGCCCGGCCCGGCGGCTTCGGCAAGTGCGGGTACAGGAGCGCCCGGTTCAGCGGCATCAACAAGGGTGGGTAGGGAAGCGTCCGGCTCGGTGGCTTCGGCAGAAAGGGGCGCAGAAGCGTCCGGCCCAACGGCTTCGGCAAAGATGGGTGCAGCAGCGCCCGCCTCGGCGGCATCAGCAGGGCGAGGTTCTGAAGCGCCCGGCTGGGCCGCATCGACGGGCCTGCGCACAAAAACGCACGAAGCGCGATACCCGGAGGCCGCCTCACCCACCGCGCCGGAACTCGACCGGGCGCGCGCGACGGCGTTCGCAGACACCGTCGACGCGTTGTACGGTGTGATCGCCGACCAGCGCCGCGCGGCCACCGATCATTCGCGCCGCATGAAATGGATGCTGTCTATTGTGGTCGGCGCGCTGCTGATGACCGTCGCAATCGGCATCACGCAAACCGTGCTTCTGATGCGCCTGACGCATGAGACGACCGCCCAACAGCATCGCGTCGAACAGATGATGCAAAACCAGCAGGCCGCAATGGCCAGTCTGCTCGACACGCAAATGGCGATGGCCAATGCCGCCGCCCAAGCCGCTGCACCGGCGCTCGCGCTGGCGTCGGCGTCGCCGTCGCCGGCTTCGCAGCAGGCGGCTGCGGCGCCGGCGTCCCCAACCGGCAAGCGCGCTGTTCATGCAACGCGCGTTCACAAGCCGAAAACGCCCACCGCGCATTAGGCGTACGCGCTGCCTGCCGCGCCGGCTGCAGCGCCCTCTTACCAAATCCCCCCGATAGATGCCGTAAGGCAGGCGTCGCCTGCCGCTCGTCGCAAGCCCGATGGGCGGCTCTGCAGTCTGCATGCTGCTGCCGCGAGGCCGACTCGGGCGCGCCCGCGCCTCATTCCACCGAAGCCGACATGCCGACTAGCGAACACAAATATTCCATCGAAGACCTCATCGCCGCACTCCTGCGCGACCAGGGCATACATGGAGACACTGGGCGTTGAACGTCGAGTTTTCCGCTTTAGCGCGGCCGTCAAGCAGGACCAGCAGGGGCAGCAGGCGCGCACGCTGCCTCGCCTGATCGTGTCCGTCAATAGCGCCACGCTGGCGGCGCCACGCTGGCGGCCGCCGATCCATCGGCGCAAGGCGCGGTCGGCGCGGCGCTTGTCAATCCGCGCAACGGGACCGTGGCCAGACGGCGCGCATCCAACTGCAAGGTCGCGCCGCCACGCTTCAATAGGTACGAGACCCGCTCAGCCATCCAAAAACGGGGACGTTGTCATGTTGCAACGCAGTATGGCCACCGCCCGCCAGTGCACGAGGACTTTTCGCATTTATGTTGCGCCGCACTAGCTTTCGCCTAGGGAAAACCCTATAATGCTTCTTAAGGGAAAACCCTAGCAATTGCAGCAACTAACCGGGAGTCGCCATGAGCTTCATCTTTGCATTGTTCCAAAAGGTCAGCGACCTTTTTGCGTCGCCCCATCTGCCGCTGGACACGGACTACTCGTACGCGGCACGTGCCCGCGAAGCCGAGCGCCAGCGCAAGGCGCAAGCCACGCTGTTCGGCATCAAACTGACCGACTAATAGCAAGCAGTCAAACCGGCGTGGTAGTACCGCCGGGTGCGCACGAGGAGTGCGCGCGCATCAATTCGAGCCACTGCCCGCGAAAGCGTGCGGTGGCTTTTGTTTGTCCGGCGTTAAGGCCGGCTCCGCGGCGCTCTTTTCGGCCTATCAATAATTTCCCGTTCGAAATGGATGTAACGGCGGCTGACACGATCCAGTCGCGGCACGCCCGCGTCCCATCCGGCAAGCCTTGACGGGCGGGCGTCCTGAGAGAAAAGACGGGTTCACTATCCGCCTCTTTCTTTGAAATGCACGCTTACAAGTACTCACGTCTTCGTGCGGTTTGGGTCGTTAAAGTGAGTTTCAAGCACGCCGCATGGTGCGCGGGCCTCAAGTCAGGCCTCGGACAACGCGGCGTCGGCGCGACCAAACTTTAATGGGAGAGAACCATGAAAACGTTCAACAAGACATCGCGGACTGTTCTCGCAGCGTTGCTGGCCGGCGGCGCCATGCTGGCTGCAGGCGGCGCATTCGCTCAGGAACGCGTGATCGTCGACCACGGCCCGGCGCCGGTTATGTATGGCGAGCCGCATATGATGCCGGTGGGCGTGTCGATCAATATCGGTTGGCACGGCGACCGCTATTACGACGGTCACCGCTACTGGAATCATGACGAGTGGATGCGCCATCATCCGCACGACTACGATCCGCGTCACCATGGCCGTTACGAACACCGTCCGCCTCCGCGCTACTAATCTGCGCTACTGGTCCGCGTGACCCGCGCCGCTCCATGCGGCGCCATTCCGTAAAGCCGGCTTTTCCGCGAGGAGGGCCGGCTTTGTCGCATTGGGCATAGCGCCTACGCGGGCTGCGCTATGCTTGAATGCTTTCGAATTGATATGAACGAGGGAACGCCGTGAGCGAGGCAAACAAGGGAGCAAGCGCAGCAGGCGCAGTGATAGGCGTGGTGGGCACCGGACTGATGGGCGTGGGCATCGCGACGCAAAGCGCATTGCATGGATTGCGCACGGTGGTCCACGACGTCGACCCGGCGCGGCTCGCGAGCGTCGTGCCGAAAGCGCAAGCGGTGCTCGACGAACTGATCGACGCCGGCCGCATCGGCCCAGAGGCAAAGCACGCGGCGCTCGCGCGCATTGAGACTCATGCCGAACTCGAGGTCATGCGCGCCGCTGATTTCGTGATTGAAGCGATTCCAGAGGTGCTCGAACTGAAGCACCGCCTGTACGAAAAGCTGACCGTGCTGCTTGCCGATCACGCCATTCTCGCCAGCAACACGAGCGGCTTTACTCCCGACCAGCTCGCCGCGCCGTTGCGAGCCAAAGAGCGTTTTGTCATCGCGCATTTCTGGAACCCGCCGCACATGATTCCCCTTGTGGAAGTGGTGCCCGGAAGCGCGACCGCGTCTGACATTACGACTAAAACTGCCGCGCTGATGAGCGCTATCGGCATGGAGCCGGTGGTTCTGACCAAGGCCATTCCGGGGTTTGTCGGCAACCGTCTGCAGTTTGCGGTGTTGCGTGAGGCGCTGAACATTGTGCGCTCGGGCGCGGCGACGCCGGAGGTGGTGGACCGCGTCATGAAGGCGTCGCTCGGGCGCCGCTGGGGAATCGTCGGTCCGCTGGAAGCGGCGGACATGGGCGGCCTGGATACTTTCCTCGATATCTCGACGCATCTGATGCCAGAACTTGCAAAGGATGAAGACGTGCTCGACTTGCTGCGCGAGCAGGTCAACGCCGGGCGTGTCGGCGTGCGCAGCGGGGCGGGGTTCTACGACTGGGACGACGCGCATCTTGCGCAAGTGAGGCAAGGGCGCAAGCAGGTCATTAGCCGAGGCTAGAGCCAACGCCGCGCCGGACTCTGCGGTATAACGGTTCGTTATTCTTTCCTTGCTCCTATCGAATGTCTCATTACTTCTACGATCCCGCCGCTGGCCACAACCTGCCGCACGATCCGTTCAAGGCAATCGTCGCGCCGCGTCTGATCGGATGGATCGCTTCGCGCGACACCGAAGGCACGCTGAATCTCGCGCCTTACAGCTTTTTCGGCGCATTTGCGACCTTTCCGCCGATCATCGGCTTTTGCAGCGAAGGGCGCAAAGATAGCGTCTCCAACATCGAAGCCACCGGCGAGTTTGTCTGGAATCTCGCGAGCAAACCCCTTGCCGAGCAGATGAACCGCTCGTCAGCGCCGGTCGCGCCGCATGTGGACGAATTCGAACTCGCGGGGCTCACGCCCGCGCCTGGGCGCAACGTGCGCGTGCCGCACGTTGCCGAGTCGCCGGCCTCGCTCGAATGCAAGCTGTTGCAAGTGGTGCGCCTGCACGATCTGGACGGCAAGCCGATGGACAACTATCTGTCGCTGGGTCAGGTGGTGGGCGTGCACATCAACGAGGCGTATCTCAAGGACGGCCTTTTTGATACTTACGCGGCGCAGCCGATCATGCGCGCCGGTTATCGAGCGGATTACGCGGAAATCGGTGAGATGTTCCAGATGTTCCGGCCGACCGTCTAAGACGTCGGGCGCTGCGAGAAGCGGCGCGATTCAAGCACGCGGACACCGCGCCGGAAGATTGTCAGATGCGATTGGCACAAGCGCTAGCCAATGCAAGCTTCCTGAGCGCGAGCCGGACCTGCTCAGAGCCGCTCCCAGGTCCGCCCATCACAGCCTTTACCGCCGTTCGTTTTCCAGCTTGAACACGCTGACCACTTGCGCCAGACGCGCGGCGTGATCGCGCAGTTCGGCGGCGGCCTCTTCGGCCTGGCCGACAATCGTCGCATTCTGCTGCGTCGCTTCGCCGATTTGCGTGACGGCGAGATTGACCTGCTCGATGCCGCCCGACTGCTCGCGCGACGCGACGCTGATTTCCGCCATGATCGCGCGTACCTGGCCGACCTGCTGGACGATGCCTTGCATCGTGCTGCTGGCCTGCTCGGCGATCTGGAAACCGCTTTGCACGGTCGTCGTCGATTCGGCAATCAGACCTTCAATCTCCTTCACTGAAGCCGCGCTGCGTTGCGCAAGCGCGCGCACTTCGGAGGCGACAACCGCAAAGCCTTTGCCGTGCTCGCCCGCGCGCGCTGCCTCGACGGCCGCGTTCAGCGCAAGAATGTTGGTCTGGAATGCAATGCCTTCAATGACACTCGTGATCTCCGCGATTTTCTGCGACGAGCGGCTGATGTCGCCCATTGTCGACACCACACGTTCCACCGCACGGCCTCCTTCGAGCGCCGCGTCGGCTGCGCGCGTGACGAGCGTGTTCGCCTGCGTCGCGTGATCGGCGTTCTGCTGCACCGTGGACGTGATCTGCTCCATGCTCGCCGCGGTTTCTTCCAGGCTGCTTGCCTGGGTCGCGATGCGCGAGGCGATATGGCCGCTGCCCGTGGCGATTTTCTCGGTGCCCTCGGACATATCGGTCGACGCGGCGCGCACTTGCGAAACAATGCGCGCGAGGCCTTCGCCGATGCCGTCTATCGAACGCATCAGTCGGCCGATCTCGTCGCCGCGCCGGCTTGCGCTTGCGGCGACGCGCACACTCAGGTCGCCCGACGCAAAGCGCTCCGACGCCTTCACGGCTTCCTCCAGCGGCCGGCTGACGAGGCGCCGCACCGCGACCAGGAACACCACCGCGAACACGCCGACCAGCACAAAGCCCGCGACGAGGAAACGATTGCGCGTCGCGTTGACTTCAGCCATCACTTCGTCGCGCGGCGCGACCCCGCCCACCAGCCATTGCCACTCAGGCACGGTGACGAACGAAACGAATTTGTCGCGCGCGCCTTGCTCACCGAGCGTGGCGTCGGCGGAGCTGTATTCGAGCCGGCCTTCCTTCATGTCGAGCATCTGCTGGTAGGGCGCGTTGGCATTGTCCGCGGCCTGGCCGGCCGCGGCCGGATGGACGATCAGCTTGCCGCGATCCGCGCCTTTCGACGCGTTCACCACAAAGTAATAGCCGCTATCGCCGATCTTCAGACTTCGAATGCCGTCCTGCACCTGCTGGATTTCCTGGTCCACGTTCACGCCGACAAAGAGCGCGCCGATCACGCGGCCGCTCGCGTCCGTGACCGGGCGGTATTGGGTGATCCAGCGTTTGCCGAACAGCGCAGCGAGTCCGGTGTACGTCTTGTTGGCGACGAGCAGCGCATACGCCGGTCCGTTGCGATCGAGCAGTGTGCCGATCGCGCGCGAGCCGTCCTGTTTTTTCAGCGACGTGGTGACGCGCACGAAGTCGTCGCCGGTGCGCGCGAAGATGGTGGCCACCGCACCGCTGCGTTCCAGAAACTGGTCTGGAATACTGAAGTCCATGTTCAGTACCTTGTCGCCGGCCTTGAACACAGGCGTGGCCACGCCGTTCACGTCGATTTTCTGCGTTTCGTCGAGCGTATAGGTGCTCGGCAGGAAGCTCGCGAACAGCGAGGTCGAGCGGTCCACTTCGGCGGACAGCGCCTTGTCGAACAGCGTGATCATCGCGGCGATCGAGCGGTCTTTTTCTGCGATGCGTTCGAGCACCTGGTCGCTGACCTGCTTGCCGGCGCTGCGTGTCAGCGCCCACGTAAAGGAGGCGAAGATCAACGCCACCAGCACGCATGACAGTACGGCGAGCCGGGCGCCGACGCTGGCACGGCGTAAAGAGAGAAATTCCATGGGCGTGTGTGGAGTGAGAGGGACGAACCATGCCGGGTGCGCGGGCACCTTGCGGCATCGTGTCTTGTTTACGGCTGCTGCTAACGTTTCCTTTAGCAAGCTGTAAGCATTCGTCGCGTTGCGGCCCTTTCCCACGCCCATCGGCGCCGCGACGGTGCTTCTCGCGCGTCAGCCCTTTGCCTTCCACGTGCGCAGCAGCAACGCATTCGTCACCACGCTCACGCTTGAGAACGCCATGGCGGCGCCTGCGAGCATCGGATTCAGCAGCCCGAACGCCGCGAGCGGAATGCCGACCAGGTTGTAGACGAAGGCCCAGAACAGGTTCTGCTGGATCTTGCGCCAGGTTTTGCGCGAAATGTCGATCGCGTCGGCTACGAGCGCCGGGTCGCCGCGCATCAGCGTGATGCCTGCTGCGTGCATGGCGACGTCGGTTCCGGTGGCCATCGCAATGCCGATGTCGGCGGCGGCGAGCGCGGGCGCGTCGTTGATGCCGTCGCCGGCCATCGCGACAATACCCGCGCTGCGGATTTTCAGGTCGCGAATTACGCGAGCTTTGTCGTCCGGCAGCACTTGCGCGTGGAATTCGTCGATGCCGAGCGCTCGCGCGACGCCCGCCGCGCTGCCGCGATTGTCGCCGGTGACAAGCACGCTCTTCACGCCCATTGCCGAAAGGCGCGCGACGGCGGCGCGCGCGCTCGGCTTCACGGTGTCGCCGAATGCCATCAGCGCGAGTGCGGCGGGTGTCGCTGCATCGCGCTGCATGAGCCAGGACACGGTGTTGCCCGCCGCCTCCAGTTCGCGAGCCCGTGCTGCGATTTGCGGCGACAGTTCGATGCCCAGTTCTTCGAGCCAGCGGGTGCTGCCCAGTGCCAGCGTGCGGCCTTCCACTTCCGCTTCCACTCCCCGGCCGGCCACGGCGCGCGAGGCGCTGGCGGTGAGCGAGGGCAGTGGGGCGAGCGCCCGTGCTGTGCCTGCCGCCTCGTACGCGTTGACGACGACCCGCGCGAGCGGATGGTCGCTGTGGCGCTGCACGGCGGCCGCCAGTGCGAGCGCCTCGTCGCGACTCATCCCGCCGACCGGCTCGAACGCCGTCACCGAAGGTTGGCCGATGGTCAGCGTGCCGGTCTTGTCGAACGCCACCATCGTCACGCGATGAGCGGTTTCAAGCGCTTCGGCGTCCTTGATCAGCACACCGTGCCGCGCCGCGACGCCGGTTCCGGCCATGATCGCGGCCGGTGTCGCCAGTCCGAGCGCGCACGGGCAGGCAATCACCAGCACGGCGACCGCGTTGAGGATCGCGGTTTCGCCGCCGGCACCCGCCAGCAGCCAGCCGATCAATGTGAGCGCCGCAATCGCCAGAATCGCCGGCACAAAGATTTCGCTGACGCGGTCGACTAGCCGCTGGATCGGCGCTTTCTCGGCCTGCGCGCTTTCCACGAGACGAATGATCCGCGCGAGCGTCGTTTCCGCGCCTATCGCAGTGGTGGTCACGGCAATTGCACCCTCGCCGTTAATGGAGCCGGCGGTCACCGCATCGCCCACCTGCTTGGCCACCGGCAGGCTTTCGCCGGTAATCAGCGACTCGTCGATGTGAGTGCGGCCTTCGAGCACCGCGCCGTCCACCGGAACGCGTTCGCCCGGTCGCACGACGACCACTGTGCCGACCTGCACTTGCGCAAGCGGCACCTCGCGCTCTCCCGCGCCGGCGCGAATGCGCGCGCGGTCTGGCCGTAGCGCCTGGAGCGCGCGGATCGCGTCGGTGGTCTGGCGCTTTGCGCGCGCCTCGAGCCATTTACCGAAACGCACGAGCGTAATGACGACCGCCGACGCTTCGAAATACAGATGCATGGTGTCGCCCGGGTGGCTCGCGAGCTGATAGACGCTGATGCCATACGCCGCCGACGTGCCGAGCGCCACCAGCAGGTCCATGTTGCCCGCGCCGGCGCGGACTGCGCGGTAAGCCGCGCGGTAGAAGCGCGCGCCGAACACGAATTGCACGACCGACGCGAGGCCGAACTGCAGCCAGGCCGGAAGCATTGCGTGCCCGCCGAACCATTCGGCCGTCATCGGGACGACGAGCGGCAGCGTCAGCAGCGCGCAGACAAGCACGGCCGCCAGTTCGCGGCGCGTTTCATTGCGTTTGCGCTCGGCTGCGCTGGGTCGGCTCGCGGTGGGAGCGCCGGCCGCGCCGGCATCGGCGTCGAGAGCGGCATCGGCGTCCGGCATCGGCGCGGCCTGCGGCGCCGCGACCGGCGCCGCTTCGTAGCCGGCTTTCCTGACGGCGGCGATCAGCGCGTCATCGCTGATCGCCGCATCGGTCAAATTGACGCTCGCGGTTTCGGTCGCCAGATTCACGGACGCCGCGGCGACGCCCGGCACCTTGGCCAGGGCCTTTTCGACGCGCATCGCACACGACGCGCAAGTCATCCCGCCGATTTCGAGTTCGGCGGTGCGGGCTGGAGCCGGATTGGCGCCGGTGGCGCGCGCGGCAGTGGCAAGTTCGGTCATGATGGCAATGGCTCGTGGCGGCATAGGCCGCGTAATGAACCCAGTATCGACCCTCCCATGATGGGAAGGTCAAGCGTCTGTTTTCGTCGCGCGGCGCCTTTGCTGCAATACGCTATTCACGCCTTTGCGCTTGCCTGGGGAGCGCGGATACGATACAACGCGATGTTGTCGGCAATGCGACGCAAACGGGCCGCGCTGGGTTTGGGAGACCGCGCGAGCACCGTTGCGCTTGCGCCGGCGTCTCCCTTTGGACAGCACGTTCCGCCCTCTGAACGAATGATAAAAAATCGCCGAGCAGTGTTTACGAATTACTGGACCTGTGCATCGCTCGCAGGCCTCGCATTCCTGGCTGGTTGCGCCTCCACGCCGTCCACGACGCAAAAGTCCACCGGCTGGATCAAGGACGAAGTTGCCGATTCCTATGTATTCGGCTATCCACTGGTGCTGATGGGCGTCGCGCGCGACGCCGCGGTCGGCACCGAGCCTGGCCGCGCGCCGCTCAATACGCTGCGACACGCGCAGGCGCTGCCGCCTATCGGCGCGGCTAATCCGATGCTGCCAAGCCTCGACACGCTCGACTCCACCGGCTGGCTGGATGTAGGCAGTGAACCCGTGATCGTCGCGCTGCCCGATTCCCGTGGCCGCTATGTGGACGCCCGCGTGCTCGATATGTGGACGAACGTGGTCTGGTCGACGGCGGATCAATTCACGACTCGCGCGAACGGCATCAAGGCGCAGGCTATTGCGTTCGTCGGACCGGGCTGGCAGGGCGATCTGCCGAAAAACGTCAAGCGCGTCGACGTCCCGACCCGCAACGCATGGGTGAGCGTGCGCATTCAGTCCAACGGCACACGCGACCTGACCGCGGTACGCAAGCTCCAGCGCGCAATTCGCGTCGCGCCGCTTTCGGTCTATGTGGGCGAAACGCGCTCGGCGTCGATTGCGCCTGCCCGTAGTGCTGCGGATGCGGCGGCTGGCGCAGTCGGCGCTGCCGGCACGCCTGCCGCGCAGGTCGCCGCGCTCGACGCGAACGGCTTTTTCAACCGGCTCGCAGAAGCGCTGGCCGACAACCCGCCGGCGCCGGCCGATCCGCATGCGCTCAAAATTCTCTCCGATCTCGGCGTGACGCCGGGCGAGCCTGCAAAGCTGCCGGGCGCGGCGGACGCGATCGCAGCTGGTCTCGCCGACGGCCATGAGCGCGTGGTCACCCCTCCGTCGAACCTGCTGACGGGCAACGGCTGGAGCTGGTTCGGCGACGGCGTGGGCAACTACGGCCCGGACTACGCGCTGCGCGCTTACGCCGCGTATGCGCAGCCGGGCATCGGCACAAAGGACGACGAAGTGCGCGCGGTCGTGACCCAGGACAGCGACGGTCATGTGCTCAACGGCGCGAATCGTTACGTGATTCACTTTGCGCCGAATCAGTTGCCGCCGGTGCGCGGCTTCTGGTCTATTACCGCGTACACGAAAGATGGCGCACTCGGCGAAAGCGCGCCGGCGCGCATCGCGGTGGGCGATCGCAATGGCGCGCGCCGCAATCGCGATGGTTCGCTCGATGTGACAGTCTCGTCCACACGCAGCCGCAGCGGCAACTGGTTGCCGGCGCCGCGCGCCGATCTGCAACTGGTGCTGCGTTTGTACGCGCCCAAGCCACAAGCCACGGACGGCAGCTGGCAACCGCCTGCCGTCGTGCGTCAGTAAATTTGCGCGAGTAGTCGAAGCATTCGGCTGCTCCGCAAGATTCGAAGCACGGCCGCGCGGCTCCGTCAAACGATCGCAATAAAGTCGCAATACGGTCGCAATTACGGTCGCAATAAAGTCGCAATAAGAGATGCACGCGCGGCTGCGCCGCGCGGGTAATTGTGTAAGCACGGCTTACATTTCTATCCCCGGAAAGATTCACGACTTATACTGCCGCTTGCGGGATTTTCGTGTCGCGGCGGGCTTGCCGCCGCATTATCCAGAACCGGGCATGGCAAGCATCAACAAAGCATCAGTCGCCTCTTCCATGCAGACCATGCGCGATCTCGCGCAGTCGCGCCGCACACGTCGCGTCATGACAGGTCTGCTGATCTTTATCGTAGTGTTCGGTCTGCTCGGCTTTTTCGCGGCGCCGCCGCTGATTCGCCACCTCGCCGAGCAACAGCTCAGCAAACAACTCGACCGGCCCGCAACCATTGGCCGCATCGCGCTCAATCCATACACGCTGAAACTCGAGGCGGACCGCGTGCATATTGGCGAGCGCGGCGGCGCGGGCAGTTTCGTGGATATCGAGCGGCTTATCGTTCAGCCGTCATGGAGCTCGCTGTTTCGCGCCGCGCCGATTGTCGACGAAATACAGCTTGATTCGCCGCGCTTTCATATTGTTCGCTACGACGCGCAGCGCTTCAATTTCACCGATCTGATCGAGAAATTTTCGAAGCAGCCGAGCGCGCCGGACAGCAAGCCGACGCTCTTCTCGGTGTCCAATATTCGTCTTGAAAACGGCCAGATCACGTTCGACGACAAACTGCTTGGCGCAACGCACGTAATCGATCAATGGAAGCTGGGCATTCCGTTTATCGCCACCTTGCCCTCGAAAACCGATATCTTTGTCGAGCCGTTGCTGCGCGCGCGGATCGACGGCAGCCCGCTTGCTATCGACGGCAAGACGAAGCCGTTCGCCGCCTCGCGCGAATCTGAAGTGTCGTTGCGCTTCGAGGGGCTCGACGTGCCGCGCCTGATCTCGTACGTGCCGACCAGACTGCCGGTTATCGTGCAGGCGGGCAAGCTCTCCACGGATCTCAAGCTCAATTTCGTGATGTCGAACGAAGCGCCTACGCTGCGCGTCGCGGGCACCGTCGATCTGAACGACGTCGACGTGCGGGACTCAGCGAAGGCGCCGTTTTTTGCAGCCCGCACGGTTCACGTGGCCGCGCGCACGCTCGAGCCGCTGAAGAGCCTCTATCATTTCGACGACATTCGTATCGACGCGCCGAGCGCAAGCCTCGCGCGCGACAGGAACGGCGTACTGAGCGTCGAGCGGATGTTCGCGCCCGCGCCCGAGTCGGCGCATGCTGCGGCAAAGACCGCGGCTGCAGCGGCAAGTGCGCCGGCAGTTGCGCCGCCAGTTTCGTCGGCGGCGTCCGCGCCGGCGCCGCCGTCCGCATCGGTGGCTTCGGCCGCGTCGGTTCCGCAGGCTGCGCATCAAAACGCAAAGGCTGCGCCGCAAACCGCACCGCCGCTCGATCTGTCGATCAAACGCTTCGTGCTCAACGACGGCACGGTGAACGTGCATGACGAAGCGGCTTCACGTCCCGTCGACGCCGGTATGCAAAAGCTGGCGGTCACGCTGACCGATTTCTCGACGCTTGCCACGACGCCCGCGCATTACACGCTCAACACCAGCTTCACGCGCAACGGCGGCTCGCTCGGCGCTGCGGGCGCAGTGAGCCTGGCCGCAAAAACCGCAAGCGCGAAGCTCGATATCAAGTCGCTGAACCTGCCGTTGCTGCAACCTTATCTCGACGCGGCAACGGCGGCGGAAGTGACCGACGGTGCACTTTCCGCGACCGCCAATATCGGCGCGAACTGGTCGAAGTCGCCGGCTGCGGTGATGGTCGCCGATACGCAGCTCAATCTGCAATCGTTGAAACTGGCGCCGCGCGGCACCCGGCAACCGGTGATCTCGCTTGCGCAAGGCAGCGTGAAGGTCAGGCAAGTCGACCTGAATGCACGCACGGCAGACGTGACGAGCGTCGACACCACGGGCCTCGCCGTCGATGTGCAACGCTTGAAGGACGGCAGCATCAATCTCGCTTCGCTGGCCGGCCCTCATGAATCCGAACCGCAACGCACGGCGATTCATGCGGCAAAAAAGGCGCAAGCCGAAGGCCCGGCGTGGCACTACAAGATCGGCGAGTTGAACGTGAAGGACGCCACCGCCAATTTCACGGACAACACCACGCCGCAGCCGGTCAAACTCGGCATCACGCCGCTGCAACTGAAAGTGCAGCAGATCAGCGACGACCTGAGCCGCCCGCTGCCCGTCGAACTGCAAGCCACGCTGAATAAGAAAGGCACGCTCGGCCTGAAGGGCGACGTCACCGCGACGCCGCTGAAGGTCGCGCTCAAGGTGAATGCAAACCGGCTCGACGCGGCCGCTTTCGAACCGTACTTCGGCAGCAAGCTGAATGCGACGATTGCAAGCGCGCTGCTCAATGGCACCGGCGACCTTGCGTTGAGCCAGGCGAAGTCGTTAAAGGCGACCTATCGCGGTGACGTGGCACTCGTGGACGTGCGCATGCTCGACAAGGCAACCTCGGATCCGTTTGCCGGCTGGCGCTCGCTCGCACTTTCGGGATTGAAGGCGGATTACGACGAGCGCGGCACGTCGGTGGACGCCGAGCGTGTGACCTTCACCCGGTTTTACGGACGCGTGCTGCTCGACGCGCAAGGCAAGCTCAATCTGAACGACGTGGTCGCGCATGAAAGCGGCGCAGCGCAGTCGCTCACGCGCGACAAGAACGCGAGGCCAGGCGCCGAACCCGTGCCGTTGACGCCGCCGACGGCCTCTGCCGTGGTGGCGGCCTCGGCACCCGTGGTGGCGTCGGCGTCGGCCCCGGCGTCGTCCGCTGCGCCGGCGCAGCCCGCTACCGTGACCGCCGCGACGCCGCCGCAAAATCCAGTGAAGCTGCACTTCGGCCAACTGGTGTTGCAGCAGGGCCGCGTGACTTATACCGACAACTTCATCAAGCCGAACTTCACTGCCAACCTGGTGGGCATTCAGGGCACTGTCGGCGCGTTCGGCACGCAGTCGACCACCTCCGCGCCCGTCGACATTGCTGCGAAGCTGGCGGCCAATGGTCCGCTGTCGATTCGCGGCACCGTCAATCCGTTGATCGCCAAGCCCGCGCTCGATCTGACCGCGCGGGCACACGACATCGAGTTGACCAATCTCACGCCGTATTCCGCGAAGTACGCGGGTTATCCGATCACCAAGGGCAAGCTGAACGTCGATCTTCACTACAAGCTGGAGAACGATCAACTGAACGCGGACAACCACCTGTTCATCGATCAGCTCACGTTCGGCGATCACATCGAAAACGACACGGCGACCAAACTGCCTGTGCGGCTCGCAATTTCGCTGCTGAAGAATTCGCGTGGCGAAATCGACGTCAATCTGCCGGTGTCCGGCTCGCTGTCGAACCCGGAATTCAGCATCGGCGGGCTGATCTGGCATGCGGTGCTCAATCTGCTGCAAAAAGCCGTGACCGCGCCGTTCTCGCTGATCGCCAACGCGTTCGGCGGCAGCGGCGAGGAATTGGGTTACGTGGAATTCGAACCCGGCTCCGCGCAATTAACGGACGCCGACAACAAGAAACTCGACACCATCGTCACGGCGCTCAGTTCGAAGCCGTCCATCCGGATGGACCTGATCGGCCGAGTCGATCCCAAGGTGGACGAGCCTGCATTGCGAGCGCTTTACGTGGATCGCCTCGTCAAGCAGCAAAAAATCAAGGACGTAGTGGGCAACGGCGAGAGCGTGGATCTGTCGGCGGTGAAAGTCGATGCAAACGAATACAGCAAGTATTTGACGAAGGCCTACAAATCCGCGGATTTCAAGAAGCCGCGCAATTTTGTCGGCCTGACCAAGAGCCTGCCCGACGACGACATGAAGAGCGCGCTTGCCGCCAACGCCCCCATCGACGAGGCCAGCCTGCGGCGGCTCGCGCAGCAGCGGGCGCAGAGCGTGCAGCAGTACCTGGAAGGCAAGATTGACAGCAGCCGCGTGTTTATCGTCGCGCCGAAGCTGGACGCCGACGGGATCAAGGACAAAGGCGCGACCACGCGGGTCGATTTCGGGCTCAAATGAGCGATGCAGCGGAGCGGCGTTCCGCAGCCGCCGCATCGCATGGCGGCCGCGGTGTTCAGGCGGCGCGCGTCGGCTTTTTCAGCGCCGTCTGCTCGATGACGCGCGCGAGCGTGTCGAACGCGGGCCCGATCCTGTCGTTCGGCACGCACGCATAGCCGAGCAGCAGTCCGCGCCGCGCGGGCGGATCGCAACTGTAATAGCTCGCGAGCGGCCGCACGATGACACCCGCGTCGAACGCGGCCGCCGTCACGGCGCGGTCGTCGGCGTAATCCGGCAGACCGAGCACCAGGTGCAAGCCCGCTTCGTCGCCCATGACCGGCAGTTCGCTGCCGAAACGCGCGGTGATCGCGTCGATCAGAATCTGCCGGCGCTCGCCGTACAACGCACGCATGCGCCGCACATGCGAGGTGAGGTGGCCGTCCATGATGAAATCGGTCATCACGGCCTGCTGCATCAACTGCCCCTCGCGATACAGCTCGGCAATGCCCATGCGGAACGTGTCGACCAGATGCTCCGGCGCGATCATGTAGCCCATGCGCAGCCCCGGGAAAAGCATCTTGCCGAGACTGCCCACATAAATGACCTGGCCAGCGTCGTCCAGACCCTGAAGCGACGCGAGCGGCCGGCTGCCGTAGCGGAACTCGCTGTCGTAGTCGTCTTCGATAATCCACACATTGTGCTGGCGCGCGTATTCGAGCAGGGTGCGGCGCCGCGCGAGACTCATCACCATACCGAGCGGGTATTGGTGCGAGGGTGTGACGAGCGCAAGACGCGGCGGCTGCTGCAAATCTTCTTCGCGCGGGTTGAGGCCCTCGTCGTCGACCGGCACCGGCACGAGCGTAATACCCGACGACTGCAGCACGCTGCGCGCGCCCCAATAACAAGGCTCCTCCACCCACGCGCGATCGCCGACGTCGGTCAGCAGGCGCACTGCCAGGTCGATGGATTGGTGAATACCCGTAGTGATGATGATCTGATCCGGCGTGCAATTCACCGAACGCGCGACGCGCAGATAGTCCGACAACGCGCGGCGCAACGGACGGTAGCCGCCGCCGGGCGCATAGGTAAGCAGATCCGGATTCGCTTCCTTCCACAAGCGCGCTTGCAGGCGGCTCCATGTTCGCGCCGGAAATTCCGCAACATCGGGTACGCCCGGCATGAACGCGCCCCACTGTTTCGCGGACACCCCGGCCTGCCCGATCAGGCGCCGACCGCGACTGGACAGGTCGTTCAGGTCCCGCTTCCCCGGCTTGTCTTGCACGCTCGCCGCCGGGACGGCCGCGACTGCGGGCTTCCTGCGCGCGTTGACGGCCGCCTTGTCAGGCTGCGTGTCGGCCACATAAGTGCCGCTGCCGGTGGTCGAGAGCACGTAGCCTTCGGCGGTCAACTGGTCGTAGACATGCAGCACCGTATTGCGCGCGATGCCGAGGTCTTCGGCCAAAGTGCGCGAGCTCGGCAGCTTGGTGCCGGGCGGCAACTGGCCGGCCAGAATTGCCTGCTGCATCAGCCGCAGAGTCTGCCGGTAGAGCGGCTCTGCGGCCGCGCGATCGAGCCTGGCGGCGAGCCAATCCGACAAGATGATCGTGTCCAAGTGGTTCTATCCGGAATAATGAAATGGTTCCATATTGTAGAACCGTAACGGTCTATAGTGGGCCACGCAATTGATGCAAGCCCGCTGTGACGCAGCAGCAGCCGGCCCGACCGCAGAGGAGACTACGGCGATGAAAACCGATGAAGTGATCGTCAGCTTTCGAGGCGTGCGCAAGACGTACGACGGCGAAACGCTGGTCGTCAAACAACTGGATCTGGACATCTATCAGGGCGAATTCCTGACGCTCCTCGGGCCGTCTGGTTCAGGCAAGACCACCTGCCTGATGATGCTGGCCGGTTTTGAGTTTCCCACCGGCGGCGAAATCTGGCTCGACGGCACGCTGCTCAACACGGTGCCGCCGCACAAGCGCAACATCGGCATGGTGTTCCAGAACTATGCGCTGTTCCCGCACCTCACGGTCGAGCAGAACGTCGCGTATCCGCTGACGGTGCGCAAGGTCTCCGCCGAAGAGCGCGCGCATCGCACGAACAACGCGCTGAAAATGGTGCGCATGGAGGGCTTCGCCAAGCGGTATCCGGCGCAGCTTTCCGGCGGCCAGCAGCAGCGCATTGCGCTCGCGCGGGCGCTGGTGTTCGAGCCGAAACTCGTGTTGATGGATGAGCCGCTCGGCGCGCTCGACAAGCAGTTGCGCGAACACATGCAGTACGAACTGAAGTCGCTGCACGAGAAGCTCGGCGTGACCTTTGTCTACGTCACGCACGATCAGGGCGAGGCGCTGACCATGTCCGACCGTGTTGCCGTTTTCGACAAGGGCATCGTGCAGCAGCTCGATACCGTGGACCGTCTGTATGAATCGCCGTGCAACGAATTCGTCGCGAACTTTATCGGCGACAGCAACAAGCTGCGCGGCACGATTGCCAATGTGAACGGCGAGTATTGCGAGTTCCATCTCGCCGACGGCACGCGGCTGACCGGCCGCAACATCGGCGGCGCGCGGGCCGGCACGCCGGCCATCGCCTGCATCCGGCCAGAGCGCATGAAGCTCGCGGCGGGCGGCCATGGCAACGGCGCCGTGCGGCCGGGCGCCAATGCGCTCGCTGGCGAAGCGCGCGGGCTCATCTATTTCGGCGACCACGTGCGCATGCGCTGCGGTTTGCCGCAGCAGGACGAGTGTTTCGTCAAGGTGCCGCTGGGTACCGACGCGCTCGAGTCTTTCGCGCCTGGCGCGCCTGTCGCCTTGGAGTTTGCGCCCGAGCATCTGCGGGTATTCGCGGGGGCGTGAACCCGCCAAACGCGCGCATGATTGCATGGGGCGGGGCAATCAGTAGCACATAACAAAGTCGCATGACTGAAGCTGGAAACCACCATTAAAGGAGAGCAACACACCATGAGCAAGATCGGGAAATCGCGCTGCGCCATCGCTGTCGGTGCTGTGGCGCTCGCGCTGGGCGCGGCGCAGGTCAATGCGGCCGAACTGACGGTCGTCAACTTCGGCGGCGCGAACGGGGACGCGCAAAAGGCAGCCTTCAACCAGCCGTTCGAGTCGCAGACCGGCAACAAGGTGACCGCTGTCGAATACAACGGCGAGCAGGCCAAGGTCAAGGCGATGGTGGAAGCCAAGCATGTGAACTGGGACGTGGTGGAAGTCGAGTCGGGCGATATTGGCCGCGGCTGCGACGAAGGGCTGTATGAAAAGCTCGACTGGTCGAAGATCGGCAAGAAGTCTGATCTGATTCCGGAAGCGCCGCAAACTTGTGGCGTGGGTTTTTTCGTGTGGTCGACGGCGCTCGCGTATAACGCCGACAAGCTGAAGACCCCGCCGTCCGGCTGGGCCGATTTCTGGGACGTGAAGAAGATTCCGGGCAAGCGTGCGATGCGCAAGGGCGCGCGCTACAACCTCGAGTTTGCGCTGATGGCCGACGGCGTCGCGCCGAAAGACGTCTACAAGGTGCTCGCGACGAAGGAAGGCCAGGACCGCGCGTTCAAGAAGCTCGACGAGTTGAAGCCGAACATCCAGTGGTGGGAAGCCGGCGCGCAGCCGCCGCAGTTCCTGGTGGCGGGCGACGTGGTGATGTCGACGGCCTATAACGGCCGGATCGATGCGGCGCAGAAGGAAGGCAAGAACCTGAAGGTCGTGTGGAACGGCAGCATTTATGACCTCGATTACTGGGCGATTCCGAAGGGCTCGCCGAACAAGGCGCTGGCCGAGAAGTACATCGCCTATACGCTTTCGTCGAAGCCGCAGCAGGACTACGCGCACCACATCGCTTACGGCCCGGTGAACGTGGCAGCGATCAAGGGGCTCGACGCGAAGACGCTCGGGAATCTGCCGAATTCGCCGGCCAACGGCAAGAACGCGGTGCTGCAGAACCTGTCGTTCTGGACCGACCATGGCGACGAGCTGGAGCAGCGTTTCTCGTCGTGGGCTTCGAAGTAAGTGATGCGATGACGCGCGCGCACGGGAAGCCGTGCGCGCGCAGTTGCGTGGAGCAAGAGGTTTTGCCCACAGCTGTGCATGGGGCTGGAGTAACGCGCTAAAGCGCGACTCCAGCCCACAGCTCTGCAAGGAGACCAGGTGTGACTACGATGACGATCGCCGCCGATTCCACGCCGGAATCAACCGGCCGGCTCAAGCGCGAACTCAAGGCCGCGGAAGCGCGAAAGCGCGCGATGGCGCTGCTGCTGATCGCGCCGCTGGCAATTTTTCTGCTGCTGATCTTCGTCGTGCCGATCGGGGCGCTGCTGACGCGCGCCGCGCAGAATCCCGAGGTCGTGAACGCGCTGCCGCACACGCTGAGCGCGCTGAGCACATGGGACCGCAAGACGCCGCCGCCCGATGCCGCCTACGCCGCGCTTGCCACCGACCTGACCGCGATTGCCGACAGCGACGGCATGGGCGCGCTCGCCCGCCGGCTCAACGTGGAAATTCCCGGTTATCGGTCGCTCGTCGCGAAGTCGGCGCGCGCCATGCCGTTCGTCGACGACAACAGCAAACCGCTGCAACTGACGCCCGCGCAATTCCACGCGAAATTCGCCGAGCTCGACGAGCGCTGGAACAACATTGCGTACTGGCAAGCCATCGCGAAAAACGGCAGCCCGTATTCGCCGTTCTATGTGCTCGCTTCGCTCGATCACAAACAGGACGCGTTCGGCCACATCATTCCGACCGACCCCGACCAGCAGATCTACCTCGCCGTGTTCAGCCGCACCTTCGTGATCGGCGCGGCCGTCACGTTGTTCGCGCTGCTGCTCGGCTATCCACTTGCCTACTGGATCTCGACGCTGCCCGAGCGTCGCGCGAACCTCGTGATGATTCTCGTGCTGATTCCGTTCTGGACATCGATTCTCGTGCGCGTTGCCGCATGGATCGTGATACTGCAAAGCGAAGGGCTCGTGAACAAGGCGCTGGTTGGCAGCGGCCTGCTGCACGATCCGCTCGCGCTGCTCTTTAACCGCACCGGCGTCTATATTTCGATGACGCATATTCTGCTGCCCTTCATGATCCTGCCGCTCTATAGCGTGATGAAGTCGATTCCACCCACGTATCAGCGCGCCGCCGTTTCGCTCGGCAGTCATCCATTTGCCGCGTTCTGGCGCGTGTACGTGCCGCAGACTTATCCCGGCATCGGCGCCGGCGCGTTGCTCGTGTTCATTCTTGCGATCGGCTACTACATCACGCCCGCGTTGCTCGGCGGACCGAACGACCAGATGGTCAGCTATTACGTCGCGTATTTCACCAACGTGACGATCAACTGGGGTATGGCCTGCGCGCTCGGCGCGCTGCTGCTGGCCGCCACGCTCGTGCTGTATGTGATCTACGGGCGCTTCACGCGTTCATCGCTGAGCCTCGGCTGAACGGAGTCTGCCGCTATGAAACTTGCCAAGCCCCTGTTCGCGCCGCACACATCGCTCGTCGAGCGCGTCTGGTATTTCGCGCTGCGCGCGCTTGCCGTGCTGACGCTGCTGTATCTGATCCTGCCTGTGCTGGCGATCGTGCCGCTGTCGTTTTCGTCGAGCACTTTTCTGGTGTACCCGATTCCAGGCTGGTCCCTGCGCTGGTATCAGAATCTCATTGCGTCTGATGAGTGGCGGATGGCGGCTAAGAATAGCTTTATTGTCGCGCCGTCCGCGACCGTGGTTGCGACCGTGCTCGGCACGCTGGCGGCTATCGGGCTCACCAAGGCCAACTTCCGCGGCAAGGGTCTGCTCATGGCGATCCTGATTTCGCCGATGATTGTGCCGGTTGTGGTGGTCGGCGTCGGCATGTATCTGTTTTTCGCGCCGCTCGGGCTGGCCAATACCTACGTCGGGCTGATTCTTGCCCACGCGTCGCTTGGTGTGCCGTTTGTCGTGACGACCGTCGCGGCGACGTTGCAGGGCTTCAATTACAACCTCGTGCGCGCGAGTCTGTCGCTCGGTGCGAATCCGGTGAAGACCTTCTTCCGCATCACGCTGCCGGTGATCGCACCGGGCGTGATTTCCGGCGCGCTGTTCGCGTTTGCGACGTCGTTCGACGAAGTGGTGGTCACGCTCTTCCTGGCGGGCGCAGACCAGACGACGCTGCCGCGCCAGATGTTTACAGGCATCCGCGAGAATATCAGTCCGACTATTGCGGCGCTGGCCACGATCCTGATTGTGTTTTCGACATGTTTGCTGCTCGCGCTCGAGTGGCTGCGTGGCCGGAATGCGGCGCGCGCGGTGAGGGCATAACGGCGCACCGCAAAATGCCGCGAACCTGATTGACGCAGCGCGACAATCAACAACGCGTTGCATCGTTCTAAGATTCATCCCATTCCGCGGGCCTCTGCGTCTCGTCATACTTTTATCCCTCGATAAAAAGTGCGCGAAACGCAGACCGCTGATGAAAACCTCGCTAACCGTGCTTGTGTGCGCGCTGTCACTAACAGCCTGCGCAGACCATGCCGCTCGTGCACGGCTCGGCGTTCAAGACCCCACCCTGCTGGCGTCCGGCTGGGGTGCCGCGCAAGACGAGGCGGCAGGCGCCGCCAACCCGCAATGGGTCAATACGTACGCCCCCGTCGCCAACACGGGCGCGGCGCTCACGTCATTGCAGGCGCGGCTCGATCTCCTGCAACCGCAACAGAACGGCTACTTTCGCAGCAAGGCGCAATGCTGGATCGACGCCGGCCAGCAGGAGCGGCAGGCGGGCGATCATTGGGGTTTCGTCGAAGAGGCAATCGGTCAGGCGGCGGTGATCACCAGCGGCCTTGAAAAAGGCGCGTCACTCTCCGCTGCCAACCCCGCTTTGCGCACTGTCTCGGTCGTGCGGTCCGATCTGTGGAAGATCGTCAATACCATCAAGTCCGATCCTGTCATCGCTTCGTGCCCCGAGGCGCAGCAGCCGCTCGCGTGTGCCGAGGTCGAGCTCATGCAAGCCGGCCACGACGCGTGGATGCGCAGCTTCTCGCGTGCCGAGCAGCGTCTGCCCGGCGTGCAGGAGAACTTGCGCAAATCGGCTGAAAGCGCGTTGCAATGCAAACAGGCGGCGCTCGCAGCGCCAGCCGCAACGCCGCCAACCGTGTCGCGCACCATCACCCTGCGCGCCGACCTGCTGTTCCGTTTTGACGGCGGCAACGATGCCGCGATGTTGCCCGCAGGCCGGCGCGAACTGGACGAAGTGGCGCACAGCCTGAAGACAGTTGCCGCACTTCGCGAACTGGCGATCACCGGCTACACCGATCGTCTCGGCGAAAACGCACATAACCAGAAGCTGTCGCTGCAACGCGCGCAAACGGTGGCGCGCTATCTGCGCGCTCGCGGGGTCACTTCGCCGATCTCGGTGCGCGGGCTCGCCAGTGCGAAGCCGGTAGCCGAATGCCGTCAAACCAGGCGCGATGAACTGGTGCGGTGTCTGGCGCCCAATCGCCGCGTTGAGATCCAGTTTGTCGTTGCCGCTTCCTGACGCGGGCTCGCTGCGCGCCAGCGCTCTCAACGCCTGAAAGGCAACGGCGTAACGCTGCGGAAGCTCGGCAGCGAGCCACCAGAAGTCCACGGTCGGCCTCATCCGGAAACGGAAGTTTTTTCAGGAGAAATGCAACACATGTCAACCATTCTGATTATCGACGACCACCCAGCGTTCCGGATGATTGTCAGACTGCAGCTCATGCAACTGCTGAGTGTGGAAGAAGTGGTGGAGGCGGACAACGGCCAGACCGCGGTGGAGATGGCTCGCCAGTACAAGCCCGACCTCGCGATACTCGACCTCGACATTCCGCGCATCAGCGGGCTGGATGTCATTCCGCGCCTGAAGCTTGTGCACCCGCCCATTCGCGTAATGGTGCTCTCCGGCCATGACCCGGCTACGTTTGCGCCGCGCGCCATGCGTTCGGGCGTGCACGGCTTTGTCGGCAAGTCGCAGGAAATGAAAGAAATCATGCGCGGCGTGGAAGCCGTGCTTGCCGGCTACACGGTCTTTCCGGTCGGGCCCAACGGCGCGAGCATTGCGCCGGGCGTGGCATCGAGCGGCGAGGAAGCGCGCATCATGCTGCTTTCCGACAAGGAACTCGTGATTTTGCAGATGCTGTCAAAGGGCATGTCGAACAAGGCAATCGGCGACGCGCTGTTTATCAGCAACAAGACGGTGAGCAGTCACAAGACCCGCATCATGCACAAGCTGGGCGTGAAATCGCTGGTCGAGCTGATTGATCTGGCGCGTCGTTGCCGCATTGCCTCGGCGTGACGAGCGGGGGGCGCGCAGCATGAAAGTCGCAATATCCTGTCCGGAATCCCGCCTGCTGTGGGCCAATGCACAGCAATTGGTTGGCGACGACGAGCGCGCCACCGTACGCGTGCTTGAACTGATCGCTGAGACAAACCGAACCGGGCTCGCGTCGTTACAGGAGAGTTTCGCGGCGCGGTGCTGGGACGAAGTGGCAAGCGCTGCACATCGCATGGCCGGGTCGGCCCGTATGCTGGGTCACGATGCGTTGATTGCTGCGTTGTCCGAACTCGAAACGGCAGCGCGTCAGCAGCATTGCGAGCTTGCAACGGCATTGATGCCGGTGATTGCGGACGCGCTCATGCGTCTCGATAAAGCAATCGAACAAGCAGTGCGGTTTGATACTGGCGCCGAAGCTGACACCGAAGCCGGCGACGCGTAACGCGTGCGTGCTTGGGGCCAATCGGTTTAGTTCCGGGCTGGCGAACGCACCGCGAACAGGCGTCCATTCCCGCCGTCGGCTAGTTCGGCTCCCCACGCGGTCGCCGTTGAAAACGCTGCGTTCCGATACCACGTGTAGCGGGCGATGACCCTCGGCACATAGCTCTGCGTTTCAGCATAGGGCGGAATCTGGCCACCGTACTTTTGCACGGCTCCCTCGCCAGCGTTATAAGCGGCTAGGGCAAGCGGCAGCTCGCCGAACTGGCGGATGAGCTCTTTCAGATAGCGGGCGCCCGCAGCCACATTCTGGCGTGCGTCGAACAGGTCCGACGCGCCGTGCCGTGCGGCTGTGCCGGGCATCAATTGCATGAGCCCGCTTGCGCCTTTAGGCGACACTGCCTGCGGATTACCTCCTGACTCGACGTCGATCACCGCCATCAGCAGCGCGCTGTCCAGCCCGGCCGCGCGCGCCGCTTCGTTGATGATTGGCCACAGCGCCATGACGCGCGCAGCGACCGACGCGGACGATTGCCGCATGGCGTCGCTCAATGTCAATCGTTCACGGCCAGGCTGGATTACGATGGATTGGCGAGCGCCCGCGTCGTCAGGTGGATAGGCCGCGGGCTGAGGATCGTTTGCGTCGTCATGCGCAGACGCGAGCGCTCGCGGCGCGGCGCGACTGGGCCCCGCGACCGGTTCCGCAGCGCCTGCCATTCCGCCCACCATCATTACGACGCCCGGCGCTGGTCGTAAGTTGGTCACGATCGCGTCTACGGCGTAAGCGCGGAGCGGCAGATAAGCGCTGCACACGGCGACCGCGACCAGCAGTATCCGGCGCGCCATCAGTCGCCCGTGGGATTCGGCGAGTCGCTCAGCGCGGACGCTCTCACGGGCGACTGCATGCGCACAATCGCTTCCGAATCCAACGAGATCGGCCAGCGGCCCGTCTTGATGCCGTCCGCGAGTTTGACCTTGCACAGCGAGTCGCCGTTCTTCGGAAAACCGTAGGGATCGATGTCAGGCCTCGCCGGCTCACGTGTCAGAATCCCACCCGTGCCGATTGGTCCGATCACGTTGGCCGCGTAGTAGATCACTTTGTTCACGAGCGGTACGTACATGTCGTAGCAGTAGTGCACATGTATTTTCAGAATATTGGCGTCCTGAATGTTCATTCGCGACCCCGAGGCGGTCGATATCGAAGGGTCGCGATACATCAGCGAGTCGTTTGGAATTTCCGTGTAGGTCACCCCCTCATCGGGGTAATAGCGTGGCCGCGCGTAGTCGCTGATCGCGGCACGCGTCGGATTAAGGACGGTGATGACGCTGAAATTGCTTGCGTCGGCTTGAGCTTTTGCGAGCGCGGCCGCAGCGCCTTCGGCGCTTGCCTGCCGCGCGTAAATTGGTGCGAGTCCGCGAGCAAGGCCCGAGCGCATTGCCTGCATAGAGCCGTGGTTGACGGCGCCTTCGCGTGCGGCTTCGAGCACCGCGACGTCCAGTGTCGATTTCGCCTGATACAGCAGCACGAACTGCAGTGTGCCGAAACAGACGAACAGCAACAGCGGCGCGATGACAATGAACTCCACCATCGACTGACCCGACTGTTTGCGCTTGCGTGCGGCTCGTGTGACCGCGCCGGGCGGCGGCGATTTCCGTAGCGAGAAAGAAAGAAGGTTCACGACACCGCCTCGAAAATCAGACAATCGCCGACCGCGAGTCCGTGCTCAGCCGCGGCGCCAGCGGGCATTTCCAGGGTGTGGGCCGCGTGCAGATCGAAAAGCGCGCGGCGCTTGCGCACATCGGGATGAATTGCGACGACGCGTTCGCGCCGGTCCAGAAACAGCACATCAATCTCAAAGCGCATGCCGAATGTGTGCACTGAGCCACAGCGCCTGAGCAGCAGCGCTTCGCCGCGCGGCAGCGAGTCGCGGCCCAGCAGGCCGCGCATGCGTTCCCACATGGTGTGCGCAATCGACACCTTGATGTTGGCGTCGCGTCCCTGAACCTTCAGACACGCGAGCTTCATAGGAATCCCTCTTGCACGAACTTCATTGCGATCGGGAATCCCAGCACGATGAAGGTGATCGGAAAAATAAACACGAGCAGCGGAAAGACCAGCTTTACCGGCGCTTCCATTGCTTTTTTCTCCGCCCGCTGGAATCGTTCGGAGCGGCGCTGCTCGGACTGAAAGCGCAGCGACTTGGCGAGCCCGGCGCCCATCCGCTCGGCTTGTACGACCGCGCCGACAAAGTTCGTCACTTCCCTGATGCGCAGCCGGTCGTCCAGCCGGCGCAATGCTTCTGTACGGTTAAGGCCCGATTTAAGGTCGCGCAGCACGTGCTCGAGTTCCCAGCGCAAAGGCCCGGCCGGACCTTTTTCCACCGCCTTTTGAATCGCGCCGTTAATGTTCAGACCGGCTTCCACGGCAAGCGTCAGAAAGTCGAGATAGATCGACAGATGTTTGAGGATCTGCGCGACGCGGCGGCGCCGCACATCGCGCGTCCAGATGCGCGGATAGAAATAGCCAAGCAACGCGGCGCCGAGTAGGACCGGCGCCAAAAAAACGCCGAGCGCAAGCATGGCCAGCAGCGCGAGGAGCGCAGCGATGGCCGCGCCGATGAGAGACAGTGCGATGAACTGATGCGCGTTCATCAGAAACGTCAACGATGTGAGGCGCAATTGCAGCTCGGTCTTCGCGACCAGCTTGTTGCCGAAGCGCGCGCCAAAATGATGGACCACGAAATTGACGAGCGGCCACAAGGGCCGCAGCGACTTCGGCAGTGGGTCGAGATAGGTACGGTCTTCCGGCGGCACCGCGCCGGCGAGGCCGCTGATCGACCGGTAGCCGATGCCCGCAATGACGAGCAGCCCGATACTGACAACGAGGGCGATGAATAGCAGCATGGTCAGACGTCGATATTGGTGATTTTCGAAATCGAGAAATAGCCCAAAAGTTCCATCACGCCGATCACGGCGAGCGTGGCCCAGCCAACCGGCTGCGTGAAGAGCGGTGCCATCGCCTTGGGTTCCATGAAGCGCAGCACCAGCATCAAAAAGAGCGGCAGACAGGTCATCACGATGCCCTGCATGCGTCCTTGCGAGGTCAGCGCCCTGATCTTGCCTTCCATCGTCAGCTTTTCGCGCAGCGTGCGCGCGACCGATTCGAGCGCTTCGGCCAGATTGCCGCCCACCTCGCGCGCTATGGTCACGGCCGCCGTCATCATCAAAAAGTCGGGAACGGGAATGCGCTTTTCGACGTTGCGCATGGCAATGTCGAGGTCGATGCCGAGGCGAATTTCACGCATCAACAGATCGAACTCCTGCGAAATGGGCGGGGGCGTTTCATGCACCACGGCTTCCAGCGCCGTGGGGAAACTCGCCCCTGCGCGCAACGCGCCGGACATCATCAGCAAGGCGTCGGGCAATTGCTTTTCGATGACTTCAATGCGTTTCTTGCGCATGCGCTCGAAGTATTTGCGCGGCAACATCATCGCGACCGGAATGGAAGCGGCCGCGATGATCGGGCTGCGGCTTAGCAGGAAGACAACCACCGGCAGACCGACAATAACGAGCATGCTCCACGCAGCCGCTTTTTGTCGGCTCACGAACACGAACGTGTCGGCGAGCGACGACTCGATCTCGCCCGCCATCTGCCGCGAACCGGCCCGCAGCGTGGACGTGCCCATGCGCGAGACGAGGAAAATCAAAGACAAGGTGCCCGCGAACGCGAGCGTGAGAATGATCGGAAGGCTCATGGCGGTCCTCACTCTGGATGCGTGAAGATGTCGGTATTCACTGGGATGCGTCGGCGAATCAGTTCCTGATAGAAATCCGGAATATAGGCTGTGGGCACGAACTTGCCCTGAATCTTGCCTTCTTCGCTGAAGCCTTCTTCCTTGAACACGAACACGTCCTGCAACGTGATGACGCCCGATTCCATGCCGCTCACTTCCGTGATATGCGTGACGCGGCGCGAGCCGCATGAGAAACGCGACTGCTGCACGACAATGTCGACCGCCGAGCAGATCTGCTCGCGAATTGCCTGGACCGGCAAATCGAGCCCGGCCATCAAGGTCATCACTTCCAGACGCGCGATGCAGTCGCGCGGCGTGTTGGCGTGAGCGGTCGTGAGCGAGCCGTCGTGACCGGTATTCATGGCCTGCAACATGTCAAGCGCTTCACCGCCGCGGCATTCGCCGACCACGATCCGGTCCGGGCGCATACGCAGACAGTTCTTCACCAGATCGCGGATGTGGACCGCGCCTTTGCCTTCCATATTGGCGGGGCGCGCTTCGAGCGAGACGAGATTGGGCTGCGAAAGCTGCAGCTCCGCGGCATCTTCCACGGTGACAATGCGCTCGTCGTCGGGAATGTAGCTCGACAGCACGTTCAGCAACGTGGTTTTGCCCGAGCCCGTGCCGCCCGAAATGATGATGTTGGCGCCCTGCTTGACGGCGGTGCGCAGGAACTCGAGCATGTGCGGCGACAGCGTGCCGAAACTGATCAGATCTTCGCCGACAAGTTTGCGCCTGGAGAATTTCCGGATCGTGATGCTCGGCCCCTTGAGCGCGAGCGGCGGTATCACCGCATTCACGCGCGAGCCGTCGGCGAGGCGCGCGTCGACCATGGGCGAACTTTCGTCGATGCGACGGCCGATTGGTGCGACGATCCGTTCGATCGCGCCCAGCACCGCGCGGTCGTCGGTGAAAATAACCGGCGAGCGTGTCAACTGCCCGTCTTTCTCGACGAAAATTTCATTGTGGCAATTGACCATGATCTCAGACACGGTTGGATCCGAAATCAGTTCTTCGAGCGGTCCGAGGCCGATAATTTCGTCGAACACGCTCTTCTTCAGCGTTTCGAGCGGAATGTCCGGCGTGCGAAACATCGGATCGTGATTCAGGATGTCGTCGAGCGCAGCGCCGACGGTCTTGCGCAGTTCGTCGTCTTCCATGCGTGCGACGTTCAGGCGCCGCAGGTCGAGCGCCGCAATCACTTTCATGTGAGCCTGCTTGCGCAATTCGATGCCGAGCGGACTGTTGATCGGCGCGATCGTCAACGGTTCGGCGGTCGTCTTGCCGGCGGGGGCGGAATTGGACAACGTGCCTGACGGCGCTGTGACTGCCTGCTGTTCGCGACGCGCGGTTTCCTCGCGTGCGGCATAAGCAACCGGCGGTTGAGAAAGCGGCTGCGGATGCGGTGCAGCCGCGCGTGTTTCGACAGAGCGCTGCGCCTGCGCTCGCCATTCGGGTTCAACGGGGTGCTGTGTCGAGTACGACGCGACAGCTGCGGATTCCGGCAGATTCGCCGACGACGAAGTGTGCACCGAGCGCGCGTGTGCCGAATGATGACTCGGCCTGACCGCGTGCTCGTTGGCTTCGGCGCGAACGATTCTGATCGTCGTCATGCCTATCTCGATCTGGTCGGCTTCGGTCAACGGCCCGTAGCGCGTGATCGGCGAACCGTTGACTAGCGTTGCGGCAATACCGCCCTGGTCCTCGATGTAATAGGCGTTGTTCTCGCGCACAATGCGCGCTTGCAGCTTTCCGATCAGAAGGCCCTTGACGCCGATGTCGCAACTCGAGTCCTTGCCGATCGTGCACCCGTGTTCGATTTGCAGCGCGCGCACGGGCGCGTTTCGCGTATGTATCTGAAGATTGAGCATGGCGATTCTCCGCAGGGCGTGTTCAATTAGGGCCGGTGCCGAGGACGCCCACCTGCTGCGGCGGCACTTTGCCGTTCGACGTGGACGGCGCCGCGTCCAGCGTGGCGCTCGGCGCGGTTGGCGGCTGCCCGCTGGCGTTCAGCATGCGCAGGGCCTCGGCGACGCCCTCGGGCGGAGTGCTTGCCGAGGGCGGTTGCGTTTGCGGTTGTGGCTGCGGTTGCGAACTCATTTGAGCCGGCGCGGAAGGGGCAGCGACCGCTCCGACTGCAGCGAAAGACGAACGCGACTGCGGTGCTTGTGGCACACCATCAGCGGCAACCTGCTCAAGATCCGATGCCTGCGCTCCTTCCGCCGCAGGCGCAAGTGGCGCCGTGCTGCGGATCGGTCCCGGCAGCAATGCGGGCGTGGGCTGAATCGGCTGACGTACCGCATTGGTGTGCGTCGCTTTTTCCTGGTCGGCGATGAGCGGCTCGGGATTGCCAAACTGTTTGACGTACGCGCTGTCGATACCATCGGCACGCGCGAGCAGATCCGAGTTAGGCGCGAGTTCGGGATCGGAAATGAGCGGCGTCACGAAAATAACCAGATCGCTCTTCTTCGCTCGGAAACTGTCCGAACGGAACAACTGACCGATGACAGGTATCTGCCCAAGGAAGGGCATGCCGTCGCTATCGTTGACCGCGTCGGCGCTGATCAGGCCGGAAATGGCGAGCGTCTCGCCGGTGCGCATGGAAATGTCCGAACTCGTGCTGCGCGTAAGGAAGCCGGGCAGACCGCCGTAGCTCACCGTTGGGTCGATCTGGCTGATCTCTGTAGTCAGGTGCGCCGAGATGATGCCGTTTGCGTCGACGACCGGATTGATGCTCAGCTTGACGCCGTAGTCCTTGTACATGACGTTCGTGGTGCCGAGCGCGCCTGACTGGGGAATTGGCACTTGTCCGCCGGCCAGGAAGCTGGCGGTGCCGCCGCTTCGCGTGTTCAGTTCGGGCGCGGCAAGAATGAACGCATCGCCGTTATTCACGGCAAAGTTGATTTGCGAACTGATATTCGACGCAATTCCCGCAAGAAAGTAGCTCGTACCCGCCGTCACAGCTTTTGCCGCGCCGGTCGCAACGCTGGCAGCGCCGCCTATCTGCGGTCCGCGGAAGGCGCTGTCCCAGGCAATGCCCAGCTTTCTCTGCGCATTGCGTGTCACTTCCATGATCTGCACCTTGAAGTGCACGGTCTTTCGGAGTGCTTCGCCTTCGTCGACAGTGGTCGTGTCGATCACGTTCTTCATGTCGTGCGTCGCCGATTTGACAACCTCCACCATGTCGCGGTGGATCACGCCCGATAGCACGATGTTCGAGCCGATTGCGTCGATGCGAAGGCCGGATACCGACTTCAGCACCGCGCGCAACTGCTGCAGTGACGCGTTGACTTCAGCCTTCGCGATGCGCACCGTGGTTTGCAGGGCGATGCCTTTCTCGTTCCACACCACGAGCGACGTCATGCCGTCCTGCTCGCCGAGCAACATGAGATTGCCGTCAACCACGTTCGCTGTAATCAGCTTGCCGTTACCTATTGCGATGCGCTTGATCGTGCCGGGCACGTGCAGAATCCGCACTTCGCCGCGGAACATTTCCAGCACACGGCTGGCCGCCGTTGCGTCGTCAGCTGCCGGCGAGTAGATGCTCTGAGCGAGCGCGAGCGGTGCGGCTTCGCAGAACAACACGCCGACCAGCACGGACGGCAGGACCCGGCGGCGCAATCGCACCGCATTGTTTTTGACTTTCATTGGTTGAAACCTGTGCTCGATGCTTTAGTTCTGCTGAGACGCGCTCGGCGCAACGCCCTTCTGCAGTTGTTGGGCGATGGCGTTGGCCTGCTCGTAGACGCTTGGCTGGCGCTGTGGCGAAACCGCTGCGGATGGAACCGCGGAAGACGGCGCATTGGCAGACGTCGGGGCTTCGCGCGACGAGTCGGTCTGCATGCTCGGAACAATATTGGCGCTGGTCGCGCCGCCACCCGAAATCACTTCGACCACCGGCGCCTTCGCACCCGACCTCTTAGCACCGGAGCCGCTAAAGGTGGCCGGGTCCGCGAACACGTCCTGCTCCTCAGTCAACACGGGGCCGCCGCTGGCCTTGTCGTCAGCGTTGCGCAAGATCAGGCGCAAGCCGCCGATCTTCTGCGCGAGCGCAATACGCCCTGCGTCTTCCGCCGGCACCTGCAGCGTCACGGTGGTGTAGCCCATGCCCTGCTGCCGGCTCATTGCGCTGCTGTTCGCGTTGGCCTGATCCTGCTCGCTCGCCTCGCCCGCGTCGCGCGGGCGCAAGTCCTGTCCGGTGGCGAGCACCAGTACGTTAGGCATGATCAATTGCGCAACTCTTTGGTCGTCGGATGTGCGGTCCGGGTGAAACGCTTTGCCGATCCAGTACACGTCGACACGATTACCCGGGCGCACCAGCAACGCGGTGGAGTTGACCGTGTCGATCTCTACCGTCACCGCGCGCTGTCCAGCCGGCAGAATGTCGGAGAAATCACGACCGCGCAGCGCGTCGATGTCGGCGGCGCGCAAGGGTAGCCCGCGGCGCACCGGCTTCACGAGGTGAGACGTGCGGTACTGGTCGAAATTGTCCGGACGAATCATGTCGTCGTAGACAAGATCGCTTTGGATTTCACGCGAGACGAAATCGCTGCTCGATAACGGTGTGCCGGCCGGCAAATCGCGTGCGGGCACCACCACTTGAACGTTGGCATGTGTCTTGTTCGCGGATATTTCCTGCTTCAGCCTGGTTTCACGCTCGTTGAGATATTTGTAGAGCAGAAATGTCAGGCCGCCTGCAACGCATACGGCGGCAAACAACAGTACCCACGAGTTCGACAGAAGCGAACGGATTTTAATTTTCTTAAGCATGACCAAACGACCGTTGCCAGTCAGGGAAGCGAGAGGGTGAAGCTGTAGGCGCTAAAAAGCGACTTGAAACTCGACAGGAGCGACGCGAACGACGAGGTGGTGTCGCCAGTCGCCACGGCAAGGACGCCGATCAGGGCGGCCGTCACCACGAGGTATTCCGCGTAGGCCTGGCCGCGCTGTCGGCTAGGTCTTGCAGGAAGATCAAAGCGTTGCTGCATCTCAACGGTTCCTGGTTGTATTGATGACCGCAACGGTTCGTCCGTCGCGGTCTGAAAAACTGGCGTCCAGGCTGTCTTTGCCGCGTTGCATGGCGAACGCCTTGCCTTGCATGGATCGCGTGCCAACCGACAGATAGTCGGGCTCGCGGCCCACGTTCACCCAGCCCTGCAACGCGAGGCGGTTGCGGTATCGCTGCGCGTTCCAGCGCGCTTCGCCGGGCAGATCGAGCAGCCACGTGCGTCCGGCCTGAGCGCCATCGTGGCTCTCCACATCGGAGAGCACCTTGCTTTCTTCGGGCAGCGGGACTGCCGAGTCCGGAATGCGATGCTCCGCCTTGTCGGCGCCAAGCCGGACCACGCTCATCAGCCCGCGAGTGCGGGTACTGTCACGTTGCGGCGGCAGGCTCAGCAAGTAGAAACAGTCGCCGTCGACAGCGCTCAGCATGAGTCCGGATGCGGTGGTCCGGCCTTTCGCCGGCGCGTTTTCAGCGAACCAGAATTCGCGGAAAGCCTTCGATACATCGTCAACCGTGCCGTCGAACTGCATACCGACCACCGAGGTCGGCACGCCGTTCACGATCATGTCGCGCCCGATCGCTTCGACAGTCCGCGGCCGAACCGGAGTCTTGTCACATGCGCTGCCCGCGACCGCGAGCCCGGCAAAAAGCGCACACGCGGCGGCAGCGCCGCGCGCGAAGTGAGTAGTCAATCTCATTGGCTCAAGCGGTTGGGCGGGACGACGTCCTGCTGAATGCGGCCGAACTGGAGCGTGGAAATCTCCGGTGCGTACTTCTGCAAAGACTGATAGCCGTTGGGCGGCACCAGCGTGACGTTGGCCGCCGGAACTGCCTGACTGAACAGCGCGCGATTGCTGTTCGAGCCGTCCGGTACCCACGTGTTAGCCATGAGCACGTTCGTATCCGAAAAGGTCAGCCCGCTGAATGCGGGCAACTGATGGTTTTTCGGCCACAAGCGCCTGAGCACGCTGCTGTCTTGAGCGATGGCCACGCTGACCGTGCCGGCGCGCAGCGTACGCGTGGGCAGGGCGAAGTGCGCCGCGAAGGGCATACCGGTTGCGGTTGGGACCTGCCACGTGGCCAGGGCTGAGACCGTCTGACTGCTGGCGGGATCATCCGCGGTGCTCGTGCTGAGCTGAACGTCCGAAGCGGATGCCAGCAGAGCGTTGCCGCCATAGTCGTGCCACATGGCAGGCTGTGTCGCGGCTAGCTCGCTCTGCTGGTGATCTGTGCCTGAAACAGGCACGCCGTCGCCAGCCATGATGCGCTCCAGGACTTCGCCCTTGATATCCGAGTCGGTCTTGCCTACGGCGAGTGCCGCGGCGCCGTAACTATTGGACCAGCCCTCGGTGGTGCCGGCATCTGCCGCGAAATTCTTGCGCGGGTCATTGTCCGTCCAGACCGTACGCTCCCACGCAGCATATCGCGAGCTCATTAGCGTCCGGTTGCGGACGTCGTTGAACTTGGCGAGCATGATCACCGCAAGCATCAGCACGCTCATGACCGAGATCATCGCGACGAGGAATTCGACCATCGCCTGCCCCGATTGCGGCGTATTTCTAGTGCGCTTTTGTTTCATCATCGTTGCGCCTGTAGGCCTACCGGGATCTGATTTGCCTGAGCCGCCGCGCGCTCGCTTGCATCGACCGGTGCCAGCGCTGCTTGCCAGTACGGGCTGAAGAGGCTCGGGTACTCGGTCTCACGGTCGGCACGCGCCCATTGGTCCGCGTGCACGAGACCACCCAGGATCGAACTGCCGAAGGGCGTCTCATCGGGCCGCGCAAAGTAGGCGTTGGCGCTCGACAGTGCGCGCATGGCACCGCCGGCCGCACCGCTATTCAATTGCATTCGTCCGCCACCCTGCAGCCCCACGGTTTTCACGAGCGTGTCGCTGCCGCGCGTGACTTCAATAGTGATGCGCGGCGCCTTGGCGGAGAGCTGCTGTCCATTCACTTCCTGATAAGGCAGCAGGCCGCCGTTGACCGGGTCGAGCGAAGATCCGGGCCCTGCGCGGAACTGTTCCGCCATGGCGTCCGGCACCTGCCAGCCGGGCGTCGAACTGCCCGTGTAGCCAAAGTTGAAATACCCCCCATAGCCCTCCCAGTCCTGCCACGCAGCAAAGGGCGGATGGGTCATGTAGTTCGTGATGTTGCCGTTGGCGCTGCCGCCGTAGCCGGCTTCCGCTTCGATCGGTCCAATGCAACTGATGCGCAGATGCGCCGTGCTCGCGTCAATCGACTGCCAGCCCTTTTTATCGTTGCGCAACTGCGTGCCGCCGTCGTGCGTCACGTTGATGGTGAAGGAGCTGCCCCCTCCGCAAATCGTGTTGGCGCTGTCGTTCAATTGCTGAAAATTCGGTGCGACGCTGCGAACGGAGTCGCGATTCTTGACGAACCCGTCGAGCGTGGCGTGATTCGTGACCACGTCGGCGAAGTCGTCCTGTCCGAGTGTGCCCGCGGGCGTAATGGCTGCCGTGTAGGAGTTCCACGCCGCCAGTTGCGCAGCGTTGCGCGCGCTCGTGAAGTAGCCGGCGGTGACGTGAGTGTCGGGCTGGTTCAGTTGTGCGACTGCATCGGCGGTGTCGGGTACCGCAGCAAACACGGCTGCGTGATAGTTCGCCTGAGCGTCGCTAAGCGCGCGATTGAGCACGCCGATGTTGCGGGCGACCGTGGGCAGTAGCGCGTCCAGGGTGGCGCGCACCGGTGCGATGTCGGCCTTGCCGATCTGCTTGGGGGTAGCCCAACAGGCTGGATGGTCAGCCAGCGCGTTGACCATGTAGTCGAGGTCTGACAGCGAGTAGGTCGCGTCCAGTTCGTCGATCCACGATTTCAGGGCAACTATCTGCGCGGCGGTGACCTGATTCGCAATTGCCGCGCGGTTCGTATAAGCAGAAAAGTTGTAGTCACGCGCCTGCAGGACGGCGGCGCTGTACGCTGCCGCGTCGGCAGTGTTTTGCAGTTTGATTCTGGCGCTCGTCATCTGGAACGAGTTGAACGCCACAAACAGGCCGATGCAGCCGACCAGTAGAAAAATCAGAGCAGGGACCAGCGCCTGCCCGCTAGCGCCGGCGACCCTGGCCCTGCCCTTACGGGCAGAGCTTTGCATGATGGATATCGCTAACGGGAGTCGATTAGTTGCCGACGTTGTTAGCGTCGTTATACGTACCCATGTTCTTGGTCTTGTTGGCGTTGGTTGTCGCCGTGTTGGCGTTGGTCTGCGCCGTCGAGATATTGCTCTGGGCATTCTGGCCGGACATTTCGACGGCGAGGCCGGCAGTCTGGTTGCGCAGTGTCTGACCGAACAGCGAATACACGCCAATTGCCGACACGGCAATCAAAGCGACGATGATGATGTACTCCGTCATGCCCTGACCGAGTTGCTTATTTTTGCGGCGAATTTGTGCGATTTTCATGATTTCTCTTAAAGAGGATTAGAAGTGCTCGGACACGGCTGTGCAAGCTGTGTTGTCCTAGATATAAATGTAAAGCTAGGAATGTTCTTGCCTGATAAATATCAGCAACGGTGTCGCGCAGAAGTATAAGAATCTACGCGGCATATGGATCAGCGAAATTTCCCAATTTCGACATTGCAATTCCTGTATCGGATGTCGTCCGTATGCATCGGCTAATTGGTGTCGTTCCTCTTGAGAGTCCGCCTTGACGCACTGTTCAGAGGCGTCGGCATGCCGACGTGAGCACCGGACTAATTGGCGCAAGCGTGCGTGCAGATGACGGTCGTCTTTATGGTCAATAAGGCCATCCCGGTACCGATAAATGCTTTGCTTTCATGGGCTGCGATTTATCTTGCGTATGTGCGGAAAATTCCCACCTGTTTTTCCTGTTTCCTGATTTTTAGAGATACATCCCCCAGTTAGATTCGCGATGCGTGAAAACATTGGATCGAGCTTTAAACGTGCCGGTCGGTTTTTTGTGCGGGGAGCGTGTGCGCACGGTTTCTCAAATCGAACTGCAAGCGGGGCTTGCCCTCTATTTAGGGAATTTATGAATAAGTCGTATATCAGCGTCTGGAATGACGTATCCGGAACATGGGTAGCTGCGCCCGAGACCGCGAAGGCGCGTGGTCGTGCGACAGCTTCGTCTTCCACTATTTCGTCGGACGCCGGTGCGCAAAGCCGCCCGGCAACCTCGTTGAAGGCTGCGTTCATGCCAATCGCCATGGCGATCGGCGCAATGGGCATGTCGATGACGCCGGGCATGGCCGCGGCTCAAGCCGTGACCGGCAACGGTGGTCTCGAGCTGTGCCCAGGCCAGTTGGGATCGGACGCGATGGGCTCCTCGTGGGGTCCGGTGTCGAGCGCAGTCCAAAGCATGAGGTGCAACAATAACAGTGGCATGTCGTTCTCGTTGAACAACGGTGCAACGGACAACGGTGCGAATGGCTATACCGACGGCGCGATTACTGCGCGTGTGGCGGGGTACGCCGACGGCCACCTCGAACTCGCGGCATTGAGCGGAATCTACATGCTCAACACCGTCAACATGAGGGGCAACAAGATCACCCAACTAGGAGCCGGCGACGTCTCGCTCGGCAGTTCCGACGCCGTCAACGGCGGGCAGCTTTATCAGTACACGCGCTATTTCCAGGCAAATTCGCCTTCGACGGAAACCGCCAGCAGCGCGCGTGCAACCGGCTCGAGCTCGGTGGCATCCGGCCCGTACTCACTTGCCGCCGGCGCCAATTCGAGTGCATACGGTGCGAACGCTGTCGCATTGGCGTCGAACTCCGTTGCGTTGGGCGCGGGCTCGGTTGCGAGCCGCAGCGACGCTGTGTCGGTCGGCTATCTGTCTTCGGACGGCAAATCGCAATACACGCGGCAAATCACTAACGTGACCGCCGGCGCTGCCGGCACCGATGCGGTCAACGTCAACCAGTTGAATGCTGCAATCGCCAGCGTCAATGGCGGCGGCGGTGGCGGCACCACTCAGAATGCTGTCACCTACGACAGCTCGCTGTCGAACCTGATCACGCTCAAGGGTACGAGCGGTACGAAGATCACGAATCTGATTGCTGGCGACGCTACTTCGAAGTGGAGCACAGACGCGGTCAACGGTGGGCAGCTTTTCCAGACCAACCAGGACGTGGCGAACGTTGCGAACAACGTGGCTAACGTCGCGGGCAATCTCGCCAATGTCACCAATGTCGTCAACAACTTCGTCAACAACGGTATTGCGGGCAATCCGCTCATCGTGACGTACGATTCGTCGGCGCGGGACATCGTGACGCTCGGCGGCACGGCACACACGGCGGCGGTCAAGCTGACGAACGTCGCGGCTGGCGACATCTCGTCGGCCAACAGCACGGACGCGGTCAACGGCGGACAGCTGTTCCAGACGAACCAGACGATCAATTCGCTCGGGAATAACCTGAGCGGGGCGATCATCAATATCTATAACCACGGCGTCAAGTACTTCCACACCAATTCGACGCTGGGAGACGGGTCAGCAGACGGCACGGATTCTGTCGCTGTGGGTGCCCTGGCGATTGCATCGGCGAATAACTCGGTGGCGTTGGGCTCGAATTCGGTGGCCGACCGCGTGAATGCCGTGTCCGTCGGCTCGACCACAGCACAGCGCCAGATCATCAACGTCGCCGCGGGTACTCAGTCTAACGACGCAGTGAACCTCGGCCAGATGAACGCCGCAATCGCAGCCGTTGCGGGTGGCGGTTCGCCGGACGCAGTGATCTACGACTCGTCCGCGCATAACAAGCTGACGCTTGGCGGCGCGCAGGCCACATCAACTGTCGGACTCACCAACGTGGCCGCTGGGCAGGTCACGTCGGCCAGTAAGGATGCGGTGAACGGGGCGCAGCTGTATGGCACCGCCAGCACTGTTGCCAATGCGCTGGGCGGTGGCTCGAGCGTGACCGCAACGGGTGCCGTCACCAACCCGACGTACACCGTGCAGGGCAGTACGTACAACGACGTGGGCTCCGCCCTCAGCCAGGTCGACACCGCTATCAGCGGGCTTAACAATGAAGTCGCCAATTCGTCCAAGTACATCAAGGTTGTATCGGCTGCGTCGTCGGCGATCGCCACGGGCTCGGAGGCGGTCTCCATCGGCGGTGCCGCGTACGCGAGCGGAACCAGCGCCGTCGCTATCGGTTCTGGCGCGCGTTCGCAGTTTGCCAATTCCGTGGCGCTCGGCGCTAACTCACGCGTCACGGTGGCGAATACTGTTTCTGTCGGCGACGTTGGTGCGGAACGCCGCATCATGAATGTGGCGAATGGCGTCTCGGGTACTGACGCTGTCACGTACAGCCAGTTATCGGCTGTCCAGACGGCGCTGTCACAACAGATTAGCCAGTCGACCGGCCTTAAATCCATGCTCCTCGGCGGAACTACGCTCGGTGCGACGCCGGTCACGTCCTACATCGCGGTGAGCTCGAACGTTACAGCAGGCACAACGACGAGTACTGACAACTCGCTGGATGCAATGGCGATTGGGCCGACGGCTACAGCGCTGGGTCAGGGCTCGCTCGCAGTTGGTGCGGGTGCCGGCACAGCGTTGGCAGGTTCCACAGCTGTCGGCAGCGGAGCAGCTGCTCTAGCTCTGGACACCACAGTAATCGGCGCGGGCGCGACCACGAGCAACGCTGCCACTAACGCTGTTGCGATCGGCTACAACGCAGCCGCACAAGGTGCCAACGCGCTGTCGCTCGGCTCGACCAGCATGGCTAATGCGTCCAACGCGTTGGCGATGGGCGGCAACGCCGTGGTGACGACGACAGGCCTGAACGCCATGGCTTTTGGCGCGAATGCAACGGCCAACCAGGCGAATGCAGTGGCTCTGGGTTATAGCGCTACAGCCGGCGCAAGCAATGCCGTCGCCTTGGGTAGTGGCTCCCTTGCAGACCGTGCGAACACGGTCTCGGTTGGCAGTGCATCGGCACAACGCCAGGTGGTCAACGTAGCAGCCGGTACCTTGGGTAACGACGCGGTGAATATCAATCAGCTGACCGGCGTCACCGGCATGATTGGCGGCGGCGCGGGAGTGAACGCAGACGGCACCGTCAAGAAGCCTTCGTTCATCATTGGCGGCCAGACGTATTCCGACGTGGGTTCCGCTATCACCGCTGCAACTGCTAGCGGCTCCGCAAACGCGGTTCAGTATGACTCGTCGGCACGCAATAAGGTGACGCTCGGCGGTCTTGTCGGCACGCCAGCTCCGGTCACACTGACCAACGTGGCCAATGGCGTCGCCGCCAGCGACGCAGTCAACGTCGCGCAGTTGCAGGCGATGGGCGGCACGTTCAACAGCAGCGGCGTAGCGACCAACGCGTTCGTCGCATACGACGACACGACGAAGAGCAAGGTCACGCTGGGCGGCGCAGGCACGACGAAGGCTGTCACGCTGACGAACGTTGCAAACGGTATCTCGACGAACGACGCCGTCAACGTTGCCCAGTTGCAGGCGATGGGTGGCACGTTCAACAGCAGCGGCGTCGTGACCAACGCGTTTGTTGCATACGACGACACGACGAAGAGCAAGGTCACGCTGGGCGGCGCAGGCACGACGAAGGCCGTCACGTTGACGAACGTTGCCAACGGTATCTCGACGAACGACGCCGTCAACGTTGCCCAGCTGCAGGCGATGGGTGGCACGTTCAACAGCAGTGGCGTCGTGACCAACGCATTTGTCGCATACGACGACACGACGAAGAGCAAGGTCACACTCGGCGGCGCAGGCACGACGAAGGCCGTCACGTTGACGAACGTTGCCAACGGTATCTCGACCAGCGACGCCGTCAACGTTGCCCAGCTGCAGGCGATGGGTGGCACGTTCAACAGCAGTGGCGTCGTGACCAACGCATTTGTCGCATACGACGACACGACGAAGAGCAAGATCACGCTGGGCGGCGCAGGCGCAACCCGAGCCGTCACGCTGGGGAACGTTGCGAACGGTATCTCGACGAACGACGCAGTCAACGTCGCACAGCTGCAGGCGATGGGCGGCACGTTCAACAGCAGCGGCGTCGTGACCAACGCGTTTGTCGCATACGACGACACGACGAAGAGCAAAATCACGCTGGGCGGCGCGGGCACGACGAAGGCCGTCACGCTGACCAACGTTGCAAACGGTATCTCGACGAACGACGCCGTCAACGTTGCCCAGCTGCAGGCGATGGGCGGCACGTTCAACAGCAGCGGCGTCGTGACCAACGCATTCGTCGCGTACGACGACACGACGAAGAGCAAGATCACGCTGGGCGGCGCGGGCGCAACCCGAGCCGTCACGCTGGGGAACGTTGCCAACGGTATCGCCACGAACGATGCAGTCAACGTTGCCCAGCTGCAGGCCATGGGCGGCACGTTCAACAGCAGCGGCGTGGTGACCAACGCATTCGTCGCATACGACGACACGACTAAAAACACAGTGACGCTGAAGGGTGCCAGCGGCTCGACCAAGATCACCGGTCTGAAAGCAGGTACGCTGTCGGGCACAAGCCTCGACGCAGTCAACGGCAGCCAGCTGTATAGCACCGCAAGCAGCGTTGCCAACGCGCTGGGCGGCGGCTCGACCGTCAGTTCCACCGGCGCTCTTTCGGCACCGAGCTATCAGCTCAGTGGCGCCACGTACTCGGATGTCGGCTCTGCCCTTAGCGGGCTCGACAGCCAGGTCGGTGCGATCAACAACAACATCGCCGACACGACCAAGTACATCAAGGTGGTGTCCGCGTCCAGCGCCGCACTCGCCACCGGCGGCGAAGCTGTCGCAATTGGCGGCGGAGCATATTCGAGCGGTACCAACGCGGTTGCTATCGGTTCGGGCGCGCGTTCGCAGTTTGCGGACTCTGTGGCGCTGGGCTCCAACTCACGGGTAAGCACCGCAAATTCGATTTCGGTCGGTGACATCGGTTCGGAGCGCCGCATCATGAACGTTGCGAACGGCGTCGCGAATACGGATGCCGTGACGCTCGCTCAGTTGAATGCGCTGAAGGCTTCGTTGACGCCAGTGCAGTCGACCGGACTCAAGTCGATGCTGCTGGGCGCCGCCGTGCCGGTCACCAACTATATCGCTGTGAGCACGACCGTCACCCCAGGCCTTCCTGCCACCTCGACGGACAACACCGAGAACGCCATGGCAATCGGGCCTGGCGCAATGGCACAGGGCGCGGGCTCGGTTATCGTTGGGGCGGGTTCAGGCTCGTTCCGTTCCGGCTCGACCGTGGTCGGTTCGTATGCAAGCGCAGCGGCACTGAATGCCACGGTAATCGGCGACGGTGCAACTACCGACAACAAGTCCGATAACTCGGTGGCCATTGGCTACATGGCGGCGGCTCAAGGTGTCAACTCCTTGGCGCTGGGTAGCAACAGCGTAACGAATGCCACAAACTCCGTGACGCTCGGCAACACCGCAACTGTGGCGACGGGTGCCACGAACTCGATGGCGCTCGGTGCCGGATCGACGGCCACGGCGACTAATGCTGTAGCAATCGGCTATAACTCGGTGGCAGACCGTGCCAACGCCGTTTCGGTCCGCAGCAGTTCGCAACGGAGCCAGATCATCAACGTTGCCGCCGGTACCCAGAATACCGACGCGGTGAACCTCGGCCAGATGAATGCTGCTATCGCGGCTGTGGCTGGTGGCGGTGCGCCGAACGCGGTGGTGTATGACACCTCGGCTCACACCTCGGTCACCCTTGGCGCTGCCGGCACACCGGTCAAGGTGGCAAATGTCGCCGACGGCGTCGCGAACAACGACGCGGTCAACGTCGCGCAGTTGAAGGCCATGGGCGCAACCATCGGCTCGAGCGGCAACGTGACGAACGCCTTCGTCGCTTACGACGACACGAGCAAGAGCAAAGTCACGTTCGGCGGTGCCGGCGCGACCGCGCCGGTCATATTGACGAACGTGGGCGCGGGCCAGGTGACGTCGTCCAGCACACAGGCTATCAACGGTTCGCAGCTGTACGGCGCAATGGCCAGCACGGCCGCGGCTCTCGGTGGCGGCGCATCGGTGAACAGTGACGGCACGATCTCGAAGCCGACCTATAAGCTGAACGGCGGGACTTACAGCGACGTCGGTGCCGCGCTGGTTGCGGCCGCATCGAGCGGCGGTGGCGGCTCGACGAATGCCGTGCTTTACGACACGTCGGCGCACACGTCCGTCACGCTCAATTCCGCTGGCGCGCCGGTCAAGTTGTCGAACGTTGCTGACGGCGTTGCGAACAACGACGCAGTGAACGTCGAGCAACTGAAGGCCATGGGCGCAAGCATCGGCTCGAGCGGCAATGTCACGAACGCATTCGTTGCATACGACGATACGACAAAGACCAAGGTGACGTTTGGCGGGTTGGGCTCGACCACGCCGGTCATTCTGTCGAACGTCGGTTCGGGTCAGGTGGCGTCGAGCAGCACTCAGGCAATCAACGGTTCGCAACTCTACGGCGCAATGAGCAGCACGGCTGCGGCGTTGGGCGGCAGCTCGTCGGTGACCGCGAACGGCACCGTCAGCAAGCCGGCGTATGTCATCAACGGTAGCACTTACAGCGGCGTGGGTGCGGCAATCAGTGCGCTTGATGCGCAGTCCCGCGGCGGCAGCCCCGATGCGGTGATCTACGACACGTCCGCACACGACAAGTTGACCTTGGGCGGTGCCGGTTCCACGACGCCCGTGACGATTGCGAATGTTGCGGACGCTACGAGTGACAACGAGGCCGTGAACCTCAAGCAGTTGAAGGCCGCTGGCCTGAACGTCGACCCGTCGGGCAACGTGACCAACGCGTTCGTCGCGTATGACAACCTCTCGAAGGGCACAGTGACGTTCAATTCGGGCGGCACGCCGACCCAACTGAAGAACGTGGCTGCGGGTACTGATGCAACCGATGCGGTCAACGTCGACCAGATGAAGACCTACGTTGCACAGCACGGCGGCGACGGCACGGCGAACGGCGTTGCCTACGACGACTCGTCGAAGACGCAGGTCACGCTGGGTGGCGCAGGTTCGACGACGCCTGTCACGCTGACCAACGTGGCAGACGGCAAGAATGCTACCGATGCAGTCAACTACGGCCAGTTCTCCGCTCTCGAGAACACCGTGAAGAACTTCGCGGACGGCGGCGGTTCGACCTACATCACCGTCAACAACCCGGGAACGGGCGGCACGGCGGCAGTAGCTTCCGGCACGGATGCGATCGCGATTGGTAACGGGGCAGTCGCATCGGGTAGCGAGTCGATTGCAATCGGCAAGGACACCAAGACGACGGGCGATAAGTCCGTCGCCATGGGTTCGGGTGCCTCGGCTCCGAATGCCAATTCGGTCGCACTTGGCGCGAACTCGACTACGGATCGCGACAACACGGTGTCAGTCGGCTCAGCCGGTGCCGAGCGTCAGATCACGAATGTCGCAGCGGGCACGCAGGCAACCGACGCGGTCAACCTGGGTCAGTTGAACAACGCCATGGGCAGCATGAGCAACTCGATCAACAACGTTGATCGTAACGCTGCCAAGGGTATTGCTGCGGCTTCGGCGCTGAACATCGTCACGCCGTACCTGCCGGGTCGCACCACGATCAACGCGGGCGTCGCCAACTACCGCGGCTATCAGGCCGTCGGTCTGGGCGTGTCGCGGTGGAACGAGAAGGGCACGATCAACTACAACCTTGGCGTGTCCAGCTCCGGCGGCAATAGCACCATCGTTCGCGCTGGTATCGGCATCGTCCTCGGCAACTAAGCGAGGGCCGTCAGGCCTTCAATAGAAGCTCGAGACGTTAGCTGTCGGGGTCGCACGGGAAGTTTCCGTGCGACCTCTTTCCATGAGAAAACACACATGAAGTATTCCTTGATTGCGATCGCGCTTGCCGCGACGCTCGCCGGATGTTCGTCGACCGCGACGCGCGACCGGCTGCAGATTCAAGACCCCACCGTCCTGCAAACCGGCTTCAGCGCCACGCAAAATCAGGCCGCAGGTGCGGTCACGCCGCAGTGGATCGACACTTATGGCGGCATCAAGGGCGGCGCACTGCTCGATGCCGTTCAGGGCCGCCTGCAAGCGCTCGGCGAGCGCAAGAACAACTACTTCGGCGAGAAGGCGCAGTGCTGGCTGAATGCTGCGAGCGCCGAGCGTTACAGCCGCGATAACTGGGGCTTCGTTGAAGAAGCGGTGGTTCAGGCCGACCGTCTGACCGCGGCGCTTGAAACCGGTCAGGGCCTGTCTGTCGACAATCCGGAACTGCGCACGGCTTCGGTGATTCGTCCCGATCTGTGGAAGCAGATTCTGCAGGCGAAGACTTCGCCGCTTTTCCCGCAATGCCAGGAAGCGCAGCGTTTGACAGCGTGCTCCGAAGTGGAAATGATTCATGCGGGTCACGAGGCATGGACGCGAAACTTCGACAAGAGCCAACTGCTGGTGGATGGGGTCGAAAAAGGTTTGCCCGGCATTGGCGCTGCGCTTACCGCATGTACCCCGCCTCCGGCCGCACAGGCTGTTTCCGTCATTCCGCCGAAAATGACGCTGCAAGCCGACGCCACCTTCAAGTTCGATCGTGGCGATCTCGGCGGCATGCTGCCCGCGGGTAAAGCCAAGCTGGACCAGCTCATCCGCGACCTAAAGCAGGTGGATGACGTGACCGGTATCCGTATCGACGGCTACACCGACCGTCTGGGAAGCGATAGCTACAACCGTCAGTTGTCCACCAGGCGCGCAGAAACGGTCAAACGGTATCTGCAAAATGGCGGCGTCACGATGCCGATATCTGCACGCGGGCGCGGCAAGGACAATCCGGTGGTCGAATGTCACGACGCCAACCGTCAGGCGCTGATCGACTGTCTCACAGCGAACCGTCGGGTGGAACTGGAATTTGCGCGTGGTGACGGACAGAAACCGGTCCAGAAGGCCAAGCAGGAGCCGAACGAGCGGGCCCAGTAACGCAACAAATCGCACGTTTATCGCGGGCCGCATTGCTGATGCGGTCCGCGCGACGGTTTGAGGAGCGTTAGTCCGCTGGCACTGCCTTCACATCCAAACCATCGCCACTCTCCTGCGGCGAAGCAGGCGTATGCAATCGCGGTTGCAACACGGCATGCAGCCGCACGCTAATTGCCATAACAGGTGCTTCAAGCGCACTGCAGACCCGGGTCTGGCCTTCACTCAGAATTATCCATCGATGGATTTCGAAAAATCCCTAGTTATTGCAGACATATCTACTCATGTTGCGGCAGAGAGGAGGCCGCAACGTTGTTAACATAAACGGCAATCCCTGCTGGGCTGTTTCTGTTTCGTTTTGCGCCCCTTGATTAATATGAAAACAAATGGAGCTGTAAATGAAGAGAATCGTGATTATTGACGATCACCCCATAATTAGAGGGACGATTGCGAACGTGTTGCGCGCCGACCCGGAGCTGGACCTGGTCGGGGAATGCGGCGACGGCGAAGATGGTCTGCAAATGGTGCTGCGCGAAAAGCCGGACCTCGTCATTGTCGACCTCGATTTGCCGCGGCTCGACGGCTTGTCCATGATCCGCCGTATTCGCGAGGAAAACCTGAAGATCTGCATTCTTGTCCTTTCCGCCAAGCCAGAAGATGTAATGGCCGGATACACGCGCACGGCCGGTGCCAATGGCTATGTGGGCAAAGGGCGCAACATGAGTGAGTTGATCACGGCGCTCAAGACAGTCCTTTTCGGCTACGACTGTTTCCCAGCCGATGCAACCGGCTCCGTGCCGGAAAATGCGTTGAATGCTTTGTCGGCGCGTGAAGTGGAAGTGCTGCAACACCTTGCTCGCGGCGCGAGCAATCGCGACATTGCAAGTCGTTTATTTCTGAGTGACAAGACCGTGAGTACCTACAAGAGCCGGATTCAGGAGAAGCTGGGACTATCGTCGCTCGCGGCGTTGATCGAATTTGCTTCGCTACACAAGCTGATCGATTAGTTGTACGGCTATGAACGAGACGAGACCGCATGATGACGGTGAAAAGCCCGGCCTTCCGCCGCCCGCGCCCTGCGCCCACGCGACGCACGGTGGATCACCCGTGCAGCGTGTGATGCCTGCTGCGGATCATGACAGCGCGGGAGCTCATGCCACTCCCACATCGTCTGACATGCATGAAGCTGACCACCGCTCGAACAATGCCGTCGAACCATCGTCGGCACTGTTCGACCGTGGTTATCTGAGCGCGCTCGTAGAAGAAGGAATCAATCTGAACGCATTCCTTGACGGTTGGAGCCAGGCAATGCGCGATGACCTGAACCATCTTGTCGAATCGCGAAGGGAGGGTGACGCAGCGCATTTTCGTCATCTATTGCACAGACTGGGCGGCGCGCTCGGCCTCGTCGGCGCCCACGATTTAATGGAGGCGCTAAGAGCAGTGCGAACGGAGTCCGGCGCGCAGGATTGCGCGTCAATCGATACGCTTGCGGCGCGCATACGAACGCTGATCGAGCAACTCGAAACCGTGCGCGACGACCACCGGAGCGCCCAATCATGAACAGGCCGTTGGCCTTGGTCGAGGGCGCGCTTGCGCTTCCCAATTGGCGTCCGCTGTCTGGTTTGCCGCCGCCTTTCGGCTCGTGGCAACGGTCTGCGTCGCGTACAGAGCAACTCGCCGCCCAAGCGGCCATGGCAGGGTCGCCGAGATATGCGCCAACGCTGCGCCCTCGCGTCAAGGCTCCGCCAAAGAACAAATTAATGTTGTTCTACAAGCTGCCGCAACGGCCGACCTCAGACAGTCGTTTCGACGAGCAACTGGCCGAAGCGCGGCGTTATCTGGAAGCGGATAACGTGCATCCCCATTCGTCGCGCGCGGATCGCATACTCGGTGCGGCCATCTTTGTTGGATGCAGCATCGCGCTTGCCTGGTTGCTGGCCACCTGCTCGTCACACGACGTTGCCGACAAGGACACGATAGCAGCGCAGCCATTTGAAACGGTGACGCGTAGCGGCCCTGTGACCGTACAAGCGCCCGGAACGGTCATGGAGCGGACATCGGCGCACCACAAGGTCGACCCTGCCGCGTTGGTCGCGCCGTTGGCCGCAGCCGAGCCGTGGCGGCAAGTCACCCGTCAGGCTGGCGCGGCGAGGTCGCCCCAACAGGACGGGTTGCAAGACAGCGCGAGCGCGCGCAGCCATTCCGTTGCTGAAAAGCGCATTGCAGTAGCACACCGTCCGCTTGCTGTGAACGCCTCGGCTCGCGCGGCAAGCGTAAGCACGCGAATCGCATCGAGCCGCCTCACTGATTCGCGGGCGTCTCTGGCGAGGACATACAGTGGGCGTGAATGGATGGCTGCGCAATCATCCGCAAACGACTCGGCGGAGCGCAAGGCATTGTGGGAATGGGCTGTGCAGCAGCGCCGCGCAAGCGCCGCAACGCGCACAACTGCGTCTGCGCCGGAGAATGTCGACTGGAATGCGCGCATGACGCAGCGTCGCATCACCGACAACCCGGCCGCTTTTCAGCCGGGCCGCGCCTCCCAATAAGCGGCGAAAAAAAAGCCCGACCAGGGTCGGGCTTTGAAAGTCGGCTGCGCCCTCCACAGGACGCAGCCCCTGCAAAACAGCCAAGCTGTTTGCGTCGTCGCGAGGCTTAAGCAGCCAGCAGCGAACGCAGCACGAACGGCAGAATACCGCCGTGCTTGTAGTAGTCGACTTCGATCGGCGTGTCGATACGCAGCAGCACCGGCACGCGCTTCTCGCTGCCGTCCTTGCCGCGAATCACGAGCGTCACTTCCTGTTGCGGCTTGAAGTCCGCGCCCAGGCCTTCGATGTCGTACGTTTCTTCGCCGGTAATGCCGAGCGACTGCACGCTGTCGGAGCCCTTGAACTGCAGCGGCAGAACGCCCATGCCGACGAGGTTCGAACGGTGAATCCGCTCGAAGCTGCGTGCGACCACGGCCTTCACGCCCAGCAGTTGCGTGCCCTTCGCAGCCCAGTCACGCGACGAGCCGGTGCCGTACTCTTCGCCGGCGAACACGATGGTCGGCGTGCCGGCGTCGATGTACTTCATCGCTGCGTCGTAGATCGACAGCTGTTCGCCGCTCGGCTGGTGAATCGTCAGGCCGCCTTCCACGCGCGAGCCGTCTGCCTTCGCCGGGATCATCAGGTTCTTGATCCGGACGTTCGCGAACGTGCCGCGCATCATCACGTCGTGGTTGCCGCGGCGCGAACCGTAGCTGTTGAAGTCGGCCTTCTGCACGCCGTTTGCCTTCAGCCACTTGCCTGCCGGCGAATCTTCTTTGATCGAGCCTGCCGGGCTGATGTGGTCGGTCGTAACCGAGTCACCGAAAATGCCCAGCGCGCGTGCGTTCTTGACTGCGGCAATGCTGTCGGCCGGCGTCATCGAGAAGTCATTGCCGAAGAACGGCGGCTCGGCAATGTACGTCGACTTCGGCCAGTCGTAGACCTGGCCTTCTTCGCCTTCGATCTTGCTCCACAGGTCGCCCTTCTTGGTCAGCGACGAGTAGTTCTTGCGGAATGCATCCGCATCCAGCGCGAACTTCAGCAGGTCGTTCACTTCGTCGCTGGTCGGCCAGATGTCGCCGAGGTAGATGTCCTTGCCGTTCTTGCCCTTGCCGACCGGCTCGGTCATCAGGTCGCGCGTAATGTTGCCGGCGATAGCGTAAGCCACCACGAGCGGCGGCGACGCCAGGAAGTTCGCGCGGATGTTCGGATGAATACGCGCTTCGAAGTTACGGTTGCCCGACAGCACCGCTGCGGCGACGATGTCGTTCTTCGTGATGGCTTCGTTCAGTTCCGGCGTCAGGTCGCCCGCGTTGCCGATACAGGTCGTGCAACCGTAAGCGGCCAGCGTGAAGCCGAGCTTGTCGAGATACGGCAGCAGGCCGGTTTTCGTCAGGTATTCCGTGACGATACGCGATCCTGGAGCCAGCGACGTCTTGATGTGCGGAGCGACCGTGAGACCCGCTTCGACAGCTTTCTTCGCGAGCAGGCCGGCAGCCAGCAGCACGCTCGGGTTCGAGGTGTTCGTGCACGACGTAATGGCGGCGATCAGCACGTCGCCGTTCTTCACGTTGACGCCGTTGCTGGTGGTGTATTGCGCATCGAGGTCGACGGCCTTCTTCGCGAAGCCGTTTTCAGCGACCGGCTTCGAGAACAGGTCCGTGAACGTCGACTTAACGTGGCCGATTTCGATGCGGTCTTGCGGACGCTTCGGACCAGCCAGCGAAGGTGCGACCGTGCCGAGGTCGAGCGTGACGACCTTGGTGTAGTCGATGTCGCCTTCGTTCGGAATGCCGAACAGGTTCTGAGCCTTGAAGTAGTTCTGGAACGCAGCGATTTCGGCGTCCGTGCGGCCCGTGCCCTTGAAGTAGTCGATGGTTTTTTCGTCGACCGGGAAGAAGCCCATGGTCGCGCCGTATTCCGGCGCCATGTTGCCGATCGTTGCGCGGTCCGGCAGCGACAGCGAGCGCGTGCCTTCGCCGAAGAACTCGACGAACTTGCCGACAACCTTTTCCTTGCGCAGCAGTTCGGTGATGGTGAGCACCAGGTCGGTGGCCGTCACGCCTTCGCGCAGCTTGCCCTTCAGGTTCACGCCGACCACGTCCGGCGTCAGGAAGTACACCGGCTGGCCGAGCATGCCGGCTTCAGCTTCGATACCGCCCACGCCCCAGCCGACCACGCCGATCCCGTTGATCATCGTGGTGTGGCTGTCCGTGCCGACCAGCGAATCGGGGTAGTACACCGTGTCCGCGCCTTCGGCCTTCTTGTGCACGCCGCGTGCAAGGTATTCCAGGTTGACCTGGTGAACGATACCGACGCCCGGCGGCACGACCTTGAACGTGTCGAACGCCTGCATGCCCCACTTCATGAACTGGTAGCGCTCGTTGTTGCGCTGGAATTCCAGCTTCATGTTCAGGTCGAGCGCGTTCTTTTCGCGGAAGTGGTCGATTTGCACCGAGTGGTCGACCACCAGATCGACCGGCACCAGCGGCTCGATCGACTTGGGGTTCTTGCCCACGCGCTGCGCGACGCCACGCATTGCCGCGATGTCGGCGAGCAGCGGCACGCCGGTGAAGTCCTGCAGCACGACGCGCGACACGACGAACGGAATTTCGTCGACGCGCGCGGCGGTCGGCTTCCAGTTCGCGAGTTGCGTGATGTGTTCTTCGGCAATTTTCTTGCCGTCGTAGTTACGCAGCACCGATTCCAGCACGATTCGGATCGAAACCGGCAGGCGGTCGATCTGGATGTTCAATGCTTTGCCGAGTTGCGGCAGGGAGTAGAGCTTGCCTTTGCCGGAACCGCTGTCGAATTCCTTGAGCGTTTTGTGGAGGTTGTGGGCCATGGTCTTTTCCTTGGTTTGATCGCGGAACTACAGTACTTAACTCAACTAGATGACGTACAAATCGACGTACTCATTGACCGGCATGGCTTCGAGCCGTGCCTGATCCAGCGACACGTCGAGAATCGCCAGTTGTTGCTTGACCGGAAAGCGGCGCGCGAGGTTGGTCTTGAACTTCTCGACCAGCAACGGAATGCCGTCTTCACGACGACGCTTATGACCGATCGGGTATTCGACTACGACTTCGTCGAACTGCGACCCGTCGTTGAATTCGATCGTCAGTGCATTGGCGATGGAACGCTTCTCGGGGTCGTGGTAATCCTTCGTGAACTGCGCATCTTCCACGCATTCCATCTTTGCGCGCAGGACATCGATACGCGCGTCCTGCGCGACCGAATCTTCGTAATCGGCAGCTGTCAGGCGGCCGAAAATCAGCGGCACTGCGATCATGTACTGAATGCAATGATCGCGGTCGGCCGGATTATTGAGCGGACCTTTTTTATCGATGATGCGAATCGCGGCTTCGTGCGTGCGGATCGTGATCTTGCGGATGTCTTCCGCGCGCTTGCCGTGCGCGACGAGTTGCGCCTGCAACGTCATGGCGGCTTCCACAGCGGTTTGCGCGTGAAATTCGGCGGGGAACGAAATCTTGAACAGCACGTTTTCCATCACGTAGGAGCCGTACGGGCGCTGGAACCGGAACGCATTGCCCTTGAAGAGCACGTCGTAGAAGCCCCAGGTTTTCGCCGTCAGCACCGACGGATAGCCCATCTCGCCGGTTTTCGAAATCAGCGCGAGACGGACGGCGCGCGAAGTCGCGTCGCCCGCGGCCCACGATTTGCGCGAGCCGGTGTTGGGTGCATGGCGGTACGTGCGCAGCGCCTGCCCGTCGACAAGCGCCTGCGAGACCGCATTGATGAGCTCGTCGCGCGTGAGGCCGATCAGTTGACCGGCCACCGCCGTCGAGGCGAGCTTGACGAGCAGCACGTGGTCGAGCCCGACCTTGTTGAAGGAGTTTTCGAGCGCGATGCAGCCTTGAATTTCGTGCGCCTTGATCATGGCGATCAACACGTCTTTCATTGCGAGCGGCGCTTTGCCCGCGGCGATGGCGGTGCGCGAGAGCCAGTCGGCTGTGGCGAGAATTGCGCCCAGGTTATCCGACGGATGCCCCCATTCGGCGGCGAGCCATGTGTCGTTGAAGTCCAGCCAGCGGATCATGGCGCCGATGTTGAAGGCGGCCTGAACCGGGTCCAGCTGGAACGACGTGCCCGGCACCCTGGCGCCGTTGGGGACGATCGTGCCCGGCACGATGGGTCCCAACAGCTTGGTGCAGGCGGGAAAGGTGAGCGCCTCGAGGCCGCAGCCGAGCGTATCGATCAGGCAATGACGCGCGGTTTCCAGCGCGAGCGCGCTGTCGATCTGATAGTCCAGAACGTAGTCGACGATATCGACCAGGACCTGGTCCGGATCGGGTCGTACGTTGGAAATCGGAGCGGACATCGAGGGCTTTCCTGATGACGACGGGTTATTCAGCCTTGTTGATCGCGTTCGATTGCGTCGGGGCCGGCGCGCCTTGCGCCATGGCTGCCGTTTTGCACTCGTCGGCGAGACGCGAGCTGTCCTTGTCCGAGAACAGCATGGCCTTGGTCGGGATCACGACCAGATCCATGCCGGTGGCGGCGTCGTGGAAGCGGTCCGCGCCCGTGGTCGTGGATTGACGCGGCAGGTTGTAGTTCTTGTTTGCCCAGTGAACCGTAACAATCTGGTCACGCTTCATGTCGCCCTTCAAATCGAAAGAAAGGCCTTCGTTGCACGACCACTTTTCGGCGCCTTCCGGAACCGGATCGACCTTGGCTTCCTTGGCCGGATTGGCTTTGCGCTTGATCAGGCGGCGCGGCTGCGGCTTCTTCGGCACGGCTTTGGCAGCGGGCTTGGTGGTGGTCGCCGGTTGCGCGGCGGCGTCAGTCGCGACGGTCAGCATCGTCGTGGACAGGGCGCCAATCACGGCGGCGATCATCAGCTTCTTCATGGAGAAAACCTTTCTATCTAATTTCAGTTGAACGGTACGCGGTCTACCGGTCCTGGCGGCCGCGGGGTTGAACTGCACGCGCCTCTTAAGCGCACAGCGACCGCTATTTTCGCTTATTTAGCGCCACGTACTTCAAATTCTCGGGCCCGGTGTAGTTCGCGCTCGGCCGGATGATCTTGTTGTCGATGCGCTGCTCGATAATGTGCGCGCTCCAGCCAGCCGTGCGTGCAATCACGAAGAGCGGGGTAAACATGGCCGTCGGCACGCCCATCATGTGATACGACACGGCGCTGAACCAGTCGAGGTTCGGAAACATCTTCTTGGCTTCCCACATCACCGACTCGAGCCGTTCCGCGATGTCGAACAACTTGTTGTTGCCCGCTTCCTTCGAAAGCTTCTTCGCGACTTCCTTGATGACCTTGTTGCGCGGGTCCGAGATCGTGTACACCGGATGCCCGAAGCCGATCACCACTTCCTTGTTCTCGACGCGTTTGCGGATATCCGCTTCGGCTTCGTCCGGCGTCTGGTAGCGCGACTGGATTTCAAACGCGACTTCGTTCGCGCCGCCGTGTTTCGGCCCGCGCAGCGCGCCGATCGCGCCGGTAATCGCCGAGTAGATGTCCGAGCCCGTGCCCGCAATCACGCGGCCCGTGAACGTCGACGCGTTGAACTCATGCTCGGCGTAGAGGTTCAGCGACACATGCATGGCATCGACCCACGACTTCGGCGGCTCGGTGCCATGCAGCAGATGCAGGAAGTGGCCGCCGATCGAGTCGTCGTTGGTTTCCACCTCGATGCGCTTGCCGTTGTGCGAGTAGTGATACCAGTAGAGCAGCATCGAGCCGAGCGAGGCCATCAGTTTGTCGGCGATGTCGCGCGCGCCCGGCAGATTGTGGTCGTCCTTCTCCGGCAGCACGGTGCCGAGCACCGACACGCCGGTGCGCATCACGTCCATCGGGTGCGCGGCAGCCGGAATCCATTCGAGCGCGGCCTTCACGTTAGCGGGCAGGCCGCGCAGCGCCTTCAGCTTCGCCTTGTAGGCGCTCAGTTCAGCCTGCGTCGGCAGCTTTTCGTGCACGAGCAGATAGGCGATCTCTTCGAACTCGCAATTGCCGGCAAGGTCGAGAATGTCGTAGCCGCGATAGTGCAGGTCGTTGCCGGTCTTGCCGACGGTGCACAGCGCCGTGTTGCCCGCGGTCACGCCGGACAGCGCGACGGATTTTTTCGGTTTGAATGCGCCCGCGTTGGCCGGGCTCGCGCTGTTGTCTGCTTCGCTCATCAGTGTGTCTCCAGATGCGTGGGGGATTCTTTGACCGCCGCCTTAAATGCAAAGAACGGGCCAACGTTAGCAACGCGCGCTAAGTGCCTGATTTGCAACCTTAGTCGCATAATACGAAACCACAGCCGTTTCAAAAACGGAATCTTCTTATTTCAAATATGAAACCTATGCGCGCATAATAGGCGCGCCAGCACGAGTCTACTTCCGAGCCGCCACCTTGAGCACCGTCCCCTTTGACACCGCCCCGCGCCCGCGCATCTGGGCGCTCAGCATCAGCCGCCTGCGCGATCTGTTTCTCGACATCGCCGGTGAATACGTGGAGCGCGCCGATCTGCGTATCGTCGCGCGAGGTTTCGAAGACGCCGTGCTCGAAATAGAGGCTGCCGGCGCCGGCCGGCCCGACGTCGTGATTGCGGGCGGCTCGAACGGCGCGTATCTGAAGACGCGCGTGGCCGTGCCGGTCGTGATGATTACGCCGACAGGGTTCGACGTCATGCACGCGCTCGCGCGCGCCCGCCGCGACGGCGCGAAGGTTGCACTGGTCACGCATGGCAACACGCCCGACGAGGTTCGCCGCTTCGTCGCGGCATTTGGGCTGGATGTGACGTTCGCCTCGCATCAGTCGGCGCAGGACGCGGAAAGCGTCGTGCTCGACCTGCGCGATCGCGGTATCGACGTGGTGGTGGGGCCGGGACTCGTCACCGATCTCGCGGCGAACGCGGGCATGGGCGCGGTGTTTCTTTACTCGCGCGCGTCGGTGCGCGCGGGCTTCGAGACGGCGCTCGAAGTCGCCCAGGCGACACGGCGCGAGACGCTGCGCCGTCAACGGCTCGACAACCTGCTGCAACATCTGCGCGACGGCGTCGTGGCACTGGATGCTGAAGGACGCGTCGAGGCGATGAACCAGCGGCTTGCCGCCGTGCTCGGTATCGACGCGGCGAATGCAGCGGGCCGCGCGCTGCTCGAACTCGCGCCCGACCTCGCGGGCAGTCTTCCCGACTCGGACGGCGACGCGTTCTGCACCGTGCGCGGCGCGAGCTACGTGGTGCATCGCGGACCGCTGGCAAGCGGCGGCGCGGCGGCGGGCACCGTGCTGACATTCCAGGAATCGCGCGCGGTAGAGCGGCTCGACCGCACGCTGCGCTCGCGGCAACGGGTACAGCAATTCAGCGCGCGCTACCGGCTCGACGATATGGTCGGCGCCTCCCAAGCCATGCAACGCGTGCGCGGGCTCGTCCAGCGTTACGCAAGGTCGGACGCAACCGTGCTGATTCTCGGCGAGAGCGGCACCGGCAAGGAAATGGTCGCGCAAAGCATGCATCAACTGAGCGCAAGGCGCGACTTCGCATTCGTCGCGATCAATTGCGGCGCGTTTCCGGAGGCGTTGCTGGAAAGCGAACTGTTCGGCTACGAGGAAGGCGCGTTCACCGGCGCGCGCAAGGGCGGCAAGGCGGGGCTGATCGAAGTCGCGCATCGCGGCACTTTGTTTCTCGATGAAATCGGCGAGATGCCGTTGTCATTGCAAAGCCGTTTGCTGCGCGTGCTGCAGGAACGCGAAGTCGTGCGGCTCGGTTCGACGGAGCCCACGCGCGTCGACATCCGCGTTGTCGCGGCCACGCACCGCGCGTTGACCGAGGGCATTGCAGCGGGCAGCTTTCGCGCCGATCTCTACTACCGGCTCAACATATTGAGCATTGCGCTGCCGCCGCTGCGCGAGCGATCAGCCGACCTGCTGCCGCTGGCCGTCGAACTGCTGTTGCAAGCCGCGGCGCGCGAGCCGCGGCTTGCCGCGCGCCTGCCCGACGCCGCTGCCGCCGAGCGCGCTCTGGCCGCGCTCGCCGAGCCGTTGCAGCGTTATGCGTGGCCGGGCAATGTGCGGGAGTTGCAGAACGTAATCGAACGGATCGCCGTCGAGCTTGCGGAAACGGACGCAGACGCCGACGCCGACACGGACACAGGCAACCCGCCTCTGCTTACACGCGACGTACTGCGCAGCATCGCCCCTGAAATTGCCGAACCGGCACACGCGCGCCAGAAGAAGACCGCGTTGACGCTGCGCGAGCGCAGCCGTCATGTGGAAGCAGATGAAATCCGCGCCGCGCTCGCCGCACACGGTGGCGACCGCGATGCGGTGTGCGACGCGCTCGGCATCAGCAAGACGACCTTATGGCGGAAGCTGAACGCGGCGCGTTAGCCTTTTGTGCGACGCCGGCGCCGTGCTTGCCGCCGTTGGCCGCCGCGCGCTGAATGAACATGCTCGGCGTCATGCCGCAGCATCGCTTGAAATGCCGGCCGAAATGGCTTTGATCGAAAAAGCCGACCTCGGTCGCCACCACCGAGCCCGGTACGCCTTCGAGCAACAGCGTCTGCGCCCGCTGAATGCGCACGCCGCACAGGTAGCGATACGGCGACGAGCCATACTGCTGCCGGAACACCGTCGCAAAGCGCGATACGCTGAGTGCCGACAGCGCGGCGAGTTGCGCGAGCGTCACCGGTTCGTTGAAATGGGCTTCGATAAAAGCCCGCGCGGCATTGAGGCTGATGGACTGTTTCATGTGGTGACGGTGCCCGCGCAAGCCGCCGGCTCCTCGGCAAAACGCTGAATGGAGAATTTGTCGAGCGCAATCGGCGTGCTGCCCGTATCCACGAGTTCCGCCATCGTCTCGCCCACGCCCGGACCGATCTGAAAACCCGAACCGCTGAAACCGAACGCGTAGAAAAGCCCGTCGACCTTGCTGCTCGGACCGATCACCGGCTCGCCGTCGGGCAGATAGCTTTCGACACCGCTCCACACGCGGATCACATGCAACGGTGCCAACGCGGGCACGAGCCGCCGCATCTGCGCGAGCTGCCTCACGGTGTTCTGCGGCAGCACCGTCGCACGGCTCGTCACCGCATCGGCCGGCCCCGCAGGACCACCGCCGACGATGATGTTGCCGCGCGGAATCTGCCGGAAATAAATGCTCTCCTGCTTGATGGACGTGAATACGCCCATCGACGATTGAAAGACATACGGCACCGGCTCGGTCACACACATTTGCGGTCCGCTCACGGCGAGCGGCGCGCGTTCGCCGAACTGTTCGCTCAGACGCGTGGCCCACGCGCCGGCGCAGATCACGAGTTGAGCAGCGTGGTACACGTCGCCGCGCGCGCTCTCCACGCGAAAGCGCGCGCCCTCTTTTTCGACGCGCACGATCTCCGTGTTCTCAATCACCTGCGCGCCGAGCCGCGCCGCTGCGCGTCCGAATGCAGGCGCGGCGAGGCGCGGGTTCGCGTGACCATCCAGCGGCGAAATGGACGCGGCCAGCACTTCGCGGCCGAGAAACGGAAAGCGCCGAAACAGTGCCGGCCCCTGCAGCACTTCGAGCTCCAGCCCGTAGCCGCGCGCGTCGCTCGCGTACTGCACGAAATTCTCCACGTCCTTCTCGTGATAGCACACGCGAGTATGGCCGACCGGCAGAAACTCGACGTCCTCGCCGAGCAGTTGCGCCGAGCGCTGCCACGTGCGCAGCGCGCGATTGGCCATCGCCAGTTGCGGCAGCGCGCGTCCCTGGCGCCGCACGCCACCGAAGTTCACGCCGCTCGCCTGCTGTCCGGTCAGCCCGCGCTCCAGCAGGATCACCGAGCGATTGCGCTGCCGCAGAAAGAACGTGGTCGTCGTGCCCATGATGCCGCCGCCTATCACGATGACGTCGGCTTCGTTACGCGTTGCGCTCATTGCGCCTCCTCCTCGGTGAGCGCCACCGGCAGCGGCTTGACCGGCGCCTGGCCGCGCAGCCGTCCCACCGACGAAAGCGGCACGCATGCGGCCGCCGCAATGATTTCTGCGCCCGCGTGTCCGCAGTAGCGCCCCTGGCAGCGGCCCATGCCCACTCGCGAAAACGCCTTGGCGCGATTGGCTTCCTGCGCGCCCGCTTCCCGCACCACGCGGCGCAGTTCACCGGCGGTGATCGCTTCGCAGCGGCACACAATGGTTTCGTCCGGCAGCGACGCGGCCAATTTCGCCGGCCACGGGAACGCCTCGCGCAAGCCGGCCGCAAAGCGCGAGAAGCGCGCAAGCTCGGCGCGCAAGCCGTCCATGTCGGCGATGCCCGCGGCTTGCACGCCTTGGTCGTGCAGCGCGGCGAGTGCAGCGAGACGCCCCGCGCGCTCGGCCGCGTCCGCGCCGCGCACGCGGGCCCCGTCGCCGGCGAGATAGACGCCCTTGACGCTGCTGCGACCGTCGCCGTCTATTTCGGGCAGCCACTGCCGTGCATCGCTGTCGAACACGAAGCGGCAGCCGGCGAGATCCGCCAGTTGCGTTTCCGGACGCAAGTGATAGCCGAGCGCCACCGCATCGCACGCGACTTCGAGACGCTTGCCGTCAGGCAACGCAACTTCCACGCCGCTCACGCCCGTTTGCGGCGAACCTTTTATCTCGACTGGCTGCACGCCGCGATAAACCGGCACGCGTGCCTCGGACAACACCCGCGTCAACGCAATGCCTTTTTTCAGCGCGGCAGGAATGGCGAGCAGGCGCGGCAAGCCGGCCAAGCGCTGCATGAACGTCGACGTGTCGAGCACCGCTGCGATCTGCGCCCCCGCCTTCACATATTGCGCGGACACGAGATACAACAGCGGCCCGCTACCCATCATCACGATGCGCGAGCCGATCGCACAGCCCTGCGATTTAAGCGCAACCTGCGCGCCGCCAAGACTATAGGCGCCCGCCTGGTGCCAGCCCTTGACGGGCATGAGCCGGTCCGTTGCGCCGCTGCAAATAATCAGCACGTCGAACGGCAGCGTGCCGTATCGCGTGCCGGCAACGGTATGCACCGCGTTCGCCGAGATATTCCACACGAGCGTTTCCGGCAGATAGTCGATTCTGCTTTTCAGCGCGTCGAAGCTCTGATGCAAGGACGCGGCGCGCTCGGCCTCGGTGCCGTACAGCGTGTCGTAGCTGCGCGAAAAACCGTCCGGTTGACGCCGGTAGATCTGCCCGCCGTCGCGCCGCCCTTCGTCGATGACAGTGGGGCGCAGACCGGCCTGCACGAATGTCTGCGCGGCGCGCACCCCGGCGGGCCCCGCACCGATGATCACTACACGCGCGGCCATACGCCCTCCCCGGCTTCTGCGAGATTCGTGACGATCGACATGCCGGGCGCCGCGGGCGTGCTGCATGCGCGCAGGCGCTCGCCTTGCGCGGTCCAGACCCAGCAGTCCTGGCATGCGCCCATCAGGCAGAAGCCGGCGCGGCGGCCGTCGCCGAATTCGGAATCGCGCAGCGTGCTGCTGCTGGTGAGCAGCGCGACCATCAGCGTGTCGCCTTCGGCGGCTTCACGCACCACGCCGTCGACGGTAATCGGGAAGGTCTTGCGACCGGTTTCGGCGAGCCGTACAAATCGCTGGTTCATGCTGCAATCGTCTCCAGATTCTGCAAACGGCTCAGCTCGGCCGCCGAGTGATGGCATAGGATCTCCGCGCCGGAAGGCAGCTTCTTGAGCGACGGCGGCGTGACATTGCACATACCGTCGATGCGCACGGGGCAGCGCGCGCGGAACGAACACAGTTCGGGCACGGCGGCGCTCTCGCCCATTGCCGGCAACGCGCAGGCGGCAATGTGACGCCGTGCGTCGAGCCAGCCGGGCTTTAGTTCGGGCACCGAATCAACCAGCAAGCCCGTGTACGGGTGATACGGCGGCGCCGCGAGCACGTCGCGCTGCCCCGCTTCCACGCGCTGGCCCGCATACAGCACGATCACTTCGTCGCAGAGAGCGCGCACCGTCGAAATGTCATGGCTGATGAACATGTACGACACGCCCAGTTCGCGGCGCAATTCGGCAAGCAGATCGAGAATCGCGGCGCCGACCACCGTGTCGAGCGCGGACGTCACTTCGTCGCAGAGAATCAGCGCGGGGTCGGCGGCGAGCGCGCGCGCCAGGTTCACACGCTGTTTCTGGCCGCCGGACAGTCCCGCCGGCGTGCGCGTGGCGATCGAAGCGGGCAGCTTCACCAGGTCGAGCAACGCGAGCATGCGCTTTTTCGCGGCCGCACCGCGCATGTGGTGATAGAACGCGAGTGGCCGGCCGAGAATGTCCGCAATCGAATGGCTCGGGTTCAACGCGGTGTCCGCGTTCTGAAACACAATCTGAATCTGCCGATACTGCTCGGGCGTGCGGCGTGATAGTTGCGCGGGCAACGGCTCGCCGTTGAACAGCACCTCGCCGCGTGCGCGATCCACGAGACCCGCCACCACGCGCGCAAGCGTCGTCTTGCCCGAACCGGATTCGCCGATCACGCCGAGCGCGCTGCCGCGAGGCAGCGTGAGGCTCACGTCGTCCAGCACACGCACGGCGGGCACGCCGTCACGGTCGATGCGGCCATAGCCCGCCGACAGTCCGCGAATCTCGAGGAGCGGCGGCACCGATGCGCTTTCCTGCTGCGGGGTTTCCGGTGCCTGCGGGCGGCGCGTCGCGGCGAGCAGCTGACGCGTGTAGGCATCCACGGGCGCATCCAGCACTTGCGCGACCGCGCCGCTTTCTTTCACCGCGCCGCCGTTCAGCACGACGATGCGATCGGCCATTTGCGCGACGACGGCGAGATCATGCGACACATACACGGCTGTCGTGCCGAATTCGCGCACCACCTTCTTGAAAGCCGCGAGCACTTCGATCTGCGTGGTCACGTCGAGCGCGGTAGTCGGTTCGTCGAACACGACGACCGCCGGATCGGTGATCAACGCCATGGCCGCCATCAAGCGCTGTAACTGCCCGCCGGAAACCTGGTGCGGATAGCGCTCGCCAATGGTCTCGGGCGCGGGCAGCGCGAGCGCGCGAAACAGTTCGATTGCCTTGGCGCGCGCGGCCTCTTTCGTCATCAGTTGATGCAGCAGCGCCGGCTCCGTCACCTGATCCATGATGGTGCGTGCCGGATTGAAACCGGCCGCGGCGCTTTGCGCAACGTAAGCGACAGTGCGCGCGCGCAACGCGCGGCGGCCTTTTGCATCGAGCGCGAGCACGTCGACATCGCCTATCCGCACGGAGCCGCCGCTAATCGCGCAGCCCGCGCGCGCATAGCCGAGCAGCGCCAGCGCAATGGTTGTCTTGCCGGAGCCGGATTCGCCGATCAGCGCGAGCACCTCGCCCTTTTTCACCGAGAAGTCGACGCCCTTGACGATCTCCGTCACCGGCCCCTGAGCCGCGCTCGCGACGACACGCAGCCCCTTTACCTCAATCATGTCCAGCTCGGCCATCATGCGTCTCCGTGGCTACGGCTGCGACGCCGCAAGTTGTCGATCAGCAGGTTCATGCCGATGGTCAGCGTGGCAATGGCGACCGCAGGCATCAGCACGGCAGGCGCGCCTTCGGACAGGCCGCCGATGTTTTCGCGCACAAGCGAACCCCAGTCGGCATTCGGCGGCTGCACGCCGAGCCCGAGAAAGCTCAGGCCGCTCAGCAGCAGCACGATGAACACGAAGCGCAGTCCAAAGTCGGCAAGCATCGGATGGATCATGTTCGGCAACACCTCGACCCGCGCGATATACAGGAGTCCCTCGCCGCGAGCGCGCGCCACCTGCACGTATTCGAGCCCCATCAAATTCAGCGCGAGCGAACGTGAAATGCGGAACGCCCCAGGAATGTAGGCGAGCGCCGCGACCGTAGTCAGCATTGAAATGGACGAGCCGAACGCCGCAATCACGACAAGGGCGAGCACCTTGCTCGGAATCGAAATGAGCGCGTCGAACAGGCGGCTCAGCACTTCATCGACCCATCTGCCTGATACGGCCGCCAGCAGACCGAAGAACGTTCCAATCACGCTAGCAAGCATGGCCGCGGCGAGCGCGAGACCGACGGTATAGCGCGCGCCGTAGAGAATGCGGCTCAGCATGTCGCGGCCCAGGTAGTCGGTGCCGAGCGGATACGCCGCACTGTAACGGCCGAAGATCTCCGTGGATGTCAGCGCGCCGCCCTTGTACGGCGCGACGAGCGGCCCGACAAAAGCGACCAGCAACCAGAACAGCACGATCACGAGACCCAGCAGGCCGAGCACCGAAAAGCGGTGCACGAGCCGTTGCAATGCATTGGATCGGGCGGGCGCGGCAGCCGTTGCCGGCGCTTCGGCGGCAACCGCTTCGTCGCGGGCAACGTCGTACAGCTCGGTGCCCGCGTGCGGGATGGGGGGACGGGTAGGTCGGCTTATCATCGACGCAGCCTCGGGTTAGATACGATTTGACAGAGGTCGGCGATCAGCACCAGCCCGAGATACGCGGCGCAGAACACCATCACGCAGCCTTGCACGAGCGGCATGTCGCGGTTCGTCACGGCGTCCACCATCAGGCTCGCGAGGCCCGGATAGTTGAAGATGGACTCCACGATCACCACGCCGCCGAACAGGTACGACAGGCTGAGCGCGACCGCGTTGGCAATCGGTCCGATGGTGTTGGGCAGCACGTGCCGCAATACGACGCGCACGGGCGAGGCGCCCTTCAGTATCGCCATTTCCACATACGACGAATTCAACTGGTCGAGGACCGCGGCGCGCGTCATGCGAGCCATCTGCGCGACGATCACACAGCACAGCGTCATGACCGGCATGGCATAGATGCGCAGCAGCGCGCCGAACGAATTGACTTCGGACAGATAGGAGAGCGCCGGCAGCCAGCGCAGCTTGACGGCGAAAATCAGCACCGCGATGGTCGCCACCAAAAACTCCGGCACGGCAACCGTGGAGAGCGTCAGCACATTCAGCACGCGGTCGAGCAGCGAGCCGCGGAACATCGCGGACGAAATGCCGATCAGCAACGCGACCGGCACTGACACCACCGCTGTCAGCCCGGCGAGCACCAGCGAGTTCGGCAGGCGCGTGGCAATCAACTCGCTGACAGGCAGGTTGTTCGACAGCGAAGTACCGAAGTTGCCGGTGACGATATGAAAGAGCCACTCGCCGTAGCGTTGCAGCGCCGGCTGGTCGAGCCCGAACTGATGCCGCAGCGCGGCGACCGCCTCCGGCGTGGCCGCCTGGCCGAGCGCCTGCTGCGCGGCATCGCCAGGCAGCAATCCCGTCACGCCGAACACGATGGCCGAAACCAGCAGCAGCGTGAGCAGCGCGAGCCCGAGGCGCGCGGCGATGAGTCGTTGCGCGTGTGCTTTCATTGAAAGTCGCCTCCTTTGCGAAGCATGCGCGCCGCCCATATAGGCGACGCGCCAGACATGTAGTGCGCGTATTGCGGGAATACGGCGCTGCGGCCTGAAAGCCTCAACGCCCTGACTTCAGATCATGCCTCCAGCCAGACGTTTTCGGCGAATGCAAAACCCATCAGACCGGCAAGCGGAATCGAGCCGAGACCCTTGAGCTTGCTCGTGTAGGCGTCGAGCGAACTGTGAAAGAGCGGAATGCCGATGCCGCCGTTTTCATGCACGAGCACCTGCATGTCGCCGTAGATGCTCTTGCGCTTTGCGTCGTCCGGCTCGCCGCGTGCGGCGACCAGCAGCTGGTCGAACTTCGGGTTTTTCCAGTTGGCTTCGTTCCACGGAGCGTCCGATTTGAAGAACTGCGTGAAGAGCACGTCTGCGCTCGGGCGCGCGTTGATGTTGCCGAAGCCGAGCGGATGCTTCATCCAGTGATTGGACCAGTAGCCGTCCGCCGGCACGCGGCTCACCTGCAGATTGAGGCCAGCGCGCGGCGCCGCCTGTTGCAGCAGCATTGCCATTTCGACGGAACCGTCCGCTGCCGGGGACGCATAGACCTGCAGCGGTGTCGAGCCGAGCTTCGCCTTCTGGAAATAGAACCTGGCCTTGTCGGGATCGAACGCGCGTTGCGGCAGTCCGGCGAGGTAGTACTTGTTGGTCGGATCGATTGGCTGGTCGTTGCCGATTGCGCCGTAGCCGCGAAACACCGAGCGGCGAATCTGCTCGCGGTCCAGCAGGTGCATCATGCCGCGGCGGAAATCGTCGTTGCCGGTCAAGCCGCCCTCGTCGCGAACGATCAGATCTGTATAGCCGCCCGTCTTGGTTTCGAGCACCTTGAAGCCCGAAGCGGTCTTCAGACGTTCGGCCGAGTTCGGCGTGAGACCGTTGATCAGTTGCACGTCGCCCGACAACAAGGCGTTCACGCGTGCCGATTCGTCGCCGATACCGATCAGTTCGATCTCGTCGAGATACGGCATGCCCGGCTTCCAGTACTTGTCGTTTCTCACGCCGACCGTGCGCACTCCTGGCGAAAACTCTTTCAGTTTGTACGGACCCGTACCCACGGCCGTCTTGAAGTCGCTCGTGCCTTCCTTGATGATCAGGAAGTGCGACGTGGCGAGGATCACCGGCAGGTCGGCGTTCGCGCCTTGCAGGGTGATCGTCACTTCGTTCGGACCGGTGGCCTTCACTTCCTTCACCTGATCGGCAATGGTCTTGGCCTTGGAAGCCGTGGCCGGGTCCTTGTGCCGCATGATCGAATAGACCACGTCGGCCGGCGCAAGCGACTTGCCGTCGTGGAACTGCACACCGTTGCGCAGCTTCACGACCCACACAGTCGCGTCTTTCGTGTCGATCGATTCGGCAAGCGCCATCTTCGCGCCGAGGTGCGAATCGAGCTCGGTCAGGCCGTTGTAGAACATGTTGCAGCGAACGTAGTCGGTGCTAAGCGAACCCTTTGCCGGATCGAGCGTGTCGGCGGCGGAGGCTGACTGCGTGGCCACGCGAATCTTGCCGCCCTGCTTCGGTTTCGCTTGCGCAAGCGCCGAACCGCTCGCGGCCAGCAGACCCGTGCCCGTCATCGACATCATCCCGGCCGCGGCGAGCGCACGCAGCGCGTCGCGCCGTGACGCGCCTTTCGCCGTCAATTGCCCGAGCCCGTTGCCGAGGTCAAGAGCGCCATGGGGTGAGTTTTCCTTATTCATCGAACTTCTCCGCGAGATGGGCAGTTGTGGGGGCTGCGTGGTTGAATGGCGACTGCAACAGGGGGACTGCAACGAAAGCGTCAGCGCGACTTCAGTAGAAAAGATCCTTGATACGGTAATACGTGCCCACGAGGGGCAGAAACCACGGCTTGCCGGTGTGCCCCGGAATCGCGCTCCATTCCGACTCGCCCCAAGGGTTGCAGTCCGTGCGGCCGTCCATCACATCCGCCATCACCTGGCCCATGTGCGTGGACATCTGCGTGCCGTGGCCGCTGTAGCCCATCGAAAAATAGATGCCGTCGTGTTGACCCGCGTGCGGCAGACGATCGGCGCTCATGTCGACGAGGCCGCCCCAGCAATAGTCGATGCGCGCGGCCGCGAGAATCGGAAACATCTTCGCGAGTCCCTGCTGCAGGATGCGCCCGCTCTTCGCATCGGAGGGCCGCTCGGAAGCCGTGAAGCGCGCGCGGCCGCCGAATAGCAAGCGCGCATCCGGTGTCACGCGGAAGTAGTTGTGCATCAGGCGCGTGGTCGTGTAGGCGCGCCGGTTCGGCAGCATCTGCGCGAGCAGCGCGGGCGGCAGCGGCTCGGTCACCACGATGAACGAGCCGACCGGCGCGAGGCGCCGCCGATACCAGCCGAACGGCCCATGCCGCGACGGCCCCGTGGCGATCAACACCTGCTTCGCGCGCACCTCGCCGCGCGCGGTCACGACGCGGTGCGCACCGCCGTCCTTCACAATCGACGTAACCGGAGCGTGCTCATATACTTTTGCGCCGCGCCGCACCGCGGCGTCTGCAAGACCGACCGCGAAGCGACCCATATGCATCTGGCCGCCGTGACGCTGCAGCAATCCGCCGTAAAAGCTGTCGGACTGCACCTCGGCACGAATGCGCTCGCCGTCGATCAGCTCTATGTGCGGATCCACCGCGCGTCGAATCAGCTCCGCCGTCTTCTCGAGATGCGCGAAGTGATGCGGCTTCGCGGCCAGCTTGAGCTTGCCGCTCGCCACATAATCGCAGTCGATGTTCTCTTCGGCGATCAGACGCTCGACCGTATTCACCGCATCGGCATAGGCGCGATAACACACGCTCGCGCGCTCGATACCAAGTTGCGCGGCGAGCGCCACGAAATCTTGCGCGACGCCGGTGTTCACCTGACCGCCGTTGCGTCCCGACGCGCCGCCGCCTACGCGCCCCGCGTCCAGCACCGTGACGGACGCGCCGCGTTTGCCGAGCGCCTGAGCCGCCGACAGGCCGGTGAAACCCGCGCCGATCACGACCACATCGGCGTGGCCGTCGACCGGGCCTTCGCAGGCAGCGATGAACGGCGGCGCGGTGTCGAGCCAGTACGAATCGAGCTTCATCGTATGCGTGTCCATGGTTGCGGTCTGCGGGCAAGCGGCCGGCCGGGGCGCGGCCTCGCTTTGCGCTTGTGACGCTTAAAGGCCGAGTTCGGCAGCCAGTTCCGGAATGCCCTTCACTTCGTAGTACTGGTAATACGGTGTGGACGGCTCATGGCCGCGGTTGATGAACGCCTTGTGCCGGATGCCCATGTCATGCGCGGTCATCAGGTCGTAGCGCAGGCTCGACGACACGTGCAGCACGTCTTCCGGCTTGCAGCCAAGCTTGCCGAACATGTACTCGAAGCCCTGCATGCGCGGCTTGTACGATTGCGCCTCCTGGGCGGTGAACACCGCATGGAAAGGCGCGCCGAGCTTGTCGACGTTGCTCTGGATCTGGTCATTCGACGCATTCGAGAGAATCACCAGCTTGTACTTCTTCGCAAGGCGCGAGAGACCTTCCGGCACGTCCGGATGTGGGCCCCACGTCGGCACCGCTTCGTAGATCTTCTGCGCGCCGGCTTCGTCGAATTCAACGTTCATGCGCGCGCACGCACGGCGCAGCGCATTGACCACCACGTCGCGATACGGCTTCCACGCACCCAGCACTTCGTCACGGCGATAACCCGCATAGAAGGCGACCAGCTTTTCCAGGTCGTCGCCCTTCAGGATGTGGCCGTACAGTTCGCGTGTCATGTCGGCCATGCGGAATTTGGTCAGCGTGCCATAGCAGTCAAAGGTGATGTATTTCGGTTCGAAATCGATCATGGTGCAGTCCTATCGTGGTGGTGAACTCGCGTCGAGTTCATTGGCGAAAACAGCAACTCGCTTGCATGGGATCGGGCGCAGCGCTGATGCATCCGCGTCCGGTCTACAAAAGAAAGCTCATTCCTGTAAAAGATTTAATCAGCGCAAAAACATAGATGCTCCTGATTCGCGCGCTGCCCGTGACACAAACCATGCGTTTTTAGGCCATTGCGCAGCAGAGTCTGCGGTGCTCCGGCGTAACCCTTACCCGGCTTGGGCTCGCGGCATGGCAAAGCGCGCTTTCGTCACTCCCGCAGGTCGATCAGCACGCTCTTGAAGCGCAGGTTGGCTTCGTAAGCCTGACGCCCGAGATCCTTGCCGATGCCCGAGCGCTTGTAACCGCCCGTGGGGATCATGAAGTCCGACGTGCGGCCATAGCGGTTGACCCATACCGTGCCCGCTTCGAGCGCGCGCACGAAGCGCAGCGCCCGGCCGAGGTCGGCGGTATGCACGCCGGCCGCCAGCCCGTATTCGGGATGCTGCGCGAGCGCGAGCGCTTCTTCTTCGGAGTCGAAGGTTTGCAGCGTGAGCACCGGGCCGAATATTTCCTCGCGCACGGCGTCCGACTGAGCGTTGACGTCGGTAAGCAAGGTCGGCGTATAGAACGCGCCCGCCGCTGCGCCGCTCACCTCGGCCCGCTTGCCGCCATGCCGCAATGTCGCGCCCGCGTGAAGCGTGCGCTCCACGATGCTTTCGATGCGCGCCGCCTGCGGCTCGGAGATGATCGGCGAGAGCGTCGTGCCCGCAGCCCACGTCGCGCCCGGCCTTACCTCCGCGAAAATCCTGCCGATGCGCTCGGCGAGCGGCTCCGCGAGGCTGCGCTCCACCAGCAGCCGCGAGCCCGCCACGCACACCTGCCCGGCATTGCCGGTAATCGCGCCCGCGATGCGGCGCGCCACATCGTCAAGACGCGGCGCGTCGGCGAATACGATCTGCGGGCTCTTGCCGCCCAGCTCCAGTGTCACCGGCTTGGTGCCGCTCGTCGCGCAGGCCGCCATGATCGCGGCGCCGGTGCGCGTCGAACCGGTGAACGTGACCTTGCTGATCTTCGGATGACGCACGAGCTCGTCGCCGGTGGTTCGCCCGTCGCCCTGAACCACGTTGAAGATGCCCGCGGGCACGCCCGCCTGCACTGCCAGCTCGGCTAAGCGCAGCACGGAAAACGGCGTCATTTCCGAGGGCTTGAGCACGACCGCGTTGCCCGCGGCGAGCGCCGGCGCGATCTTCCACGAAGCCATGACGAGCGGGAAATTCCACGGCGCAATTGCGCCGATCACGCCATACGGCTCGGCAATCGTCATGCCGAGATGATCGTGGTCGGTGGCGGCCACGTCGCCGCCCAGCTTGTCGGCGAATTCCGCATAGAAGCGGATGCCCTCGGCGGTGAAAGGCACGTCCCACGAAACGGCCTGGGCGATGGGCCGGGTCGAGCCGAGCGCCTCGAGGCGGCCGAGCGCGGGCGCGTCGGCTTCGACGAGATCCGCGAAACGGCGCAGAATTCTCGCGCGCTCACGCGGCGCCATGCGTGCCCAGCCGCTGGTGCGAAACGCCTGCCACGCATTTTCGACCGCGCGGTCCACCATGTCCGCGTCCGCTACCGGCACGCTCGCGTAGACCGTGCCGTCGGACGGCCGCGCCACGTCCATGCGGCGCGCGCCCTGTGCGCTGGCTTCCACATACTGGCCGCCGATGAAATGCCCGCTGCGAATCGCGACGTCGTCCGGATTGAAGCTGTCCATGAGAAAGTGTCCTGAGTAGATGACCTTTGAACGGAACCGCGAGCGTCGCGGCATCGCCACCGCGCTACTCATGACAAAATCGTAGAGCCGCCCGCCTGGCATATGTCGCCGACAAAAATCGCCGCGCAGCAGAACGCGCCTGTAATGCGCGTCCAGACGGCGCGTTTTGCATCGAATTGCGCTGCGGCCCTGTTCGGCGCGGCGGATAAAAAGATCGTCCTAGTCACACCGCGCCCCGGATGACACAGTGACGCGTAAGTCTTTAGCCATTCAGGAGCACGGCGTGCCCGACCCGATTACATATAGACGCTTTACCCTCGACGACGTCGCCGCCGCGCATGCGTTGACGGTCGAACTCAAATGGCCGCATCGCCCTGACGACTGGAAGTTCGTCGCACAACTGGGGGTGGGCTTTGTCGCCGAAGATGCGAGCGGCGTGATCGGCACCGCCCTCTGCTGGAAGTACGGCGCGGATCGCGCGTCGCTCGGCATGGTGATCGTGTCGCCAGCGCGGCAAGGGCTCGGTATCGGCAGAAGGCTGATGGAGTTGCTGCTGGAAGAGCTCGGCAGCCGCATCACCTTCCTGCATGCGACCGCCGCCGGTCAGCCGCTCTACGAAAAGCTGGGCTTTCGCGCGACCGGCACGCTCGACCAGCACCAGGGCGCCGCGTTCCAGCCGCCGCTCGTCTCGTTGCCGGCGGGCGAACGCTTACGGCCGCTTGGCTCGAGCGACACCGCACGGCTCGTCGAACTGGCTTCGCAGGCAAGCGGCCTCGACCGCGGCGAAGTGCTGCCGGCGCTGCTCGAGAACGCGGACGGCATCGCATTGGACCGCGACGGCGAACTGATCGGCTTCGCGCTCTTTCGCCGCTTTGGTCGCGGCTTCGCGATCGGCCCGGTCGTCGCACCCGCTTCGGAGGATTCGAGCCGTGCGAAGGCGCTCATCAGCCACTGGCTCGCGCTCAACGAAGGCGTATTCGTGCGCGTGGACACGCCGGGCGACAGCGGCCTGACCGGCTGGCTCGAACAACTCGGCCTGCCGCGTGTGGACACCGTGGTCAGGATGGTGCGCAACGCAGAGCCGCAGAGCGTGGCGGCCAATGCATCGCCCTACTTGCAGTACGGCATCATCAATCAGGCAATTTTCTGATCCGTCATGGCCTTACTCTATAAAGCCGACCCCGCGCGCGGCCTGCAATGGGCGAGGCTGTTCGCCGAGAAGGCGCCCGAGCTGCCGTTTCATATCTGGCCCGATCATGGCGACCCGGCTGCGATCCGTTATCTGGTTGCATGGCAGCCGCCCGAAGACCCGACCCGCACGTTCCCCAATCTTGAAGTGGTGTTTTCCGTGGGCGCGGGCGTCGATCAATTCGACCTGTCGGGCGTGCCGGAGCATGTGCCGGTGGTACGCATGATCGAGCCGGGCCTCGTGGAAGGCATGGTCGAATACGTCACGCAGGCGGTGCTCACCATTCACCGCGACCTGTTCGACTACGCGCTTTCGCAGCAACAGCAGGTGTGGCGCGAGCTGCCGCTCAAACCGGCCGCGCAACGGCGCATCGGCGTACTCGGGATGGGAGTGCTAGGTACCGCCGTATTGGAGCGGCTGCGCGTCTTCGGCTTTGCGTGTGCGGGCTGGAGCCGCTCGCCGCGCGAGATCGAGGGTGTCGACTGCTATGCGGGCGAAGCCTCGCTCGACGCATTCCTTGCCCGCACCGACATTCTGGTCTGCCTGCTGCCGCTCACGCCGGCCACCCGCGGCTTGCTCAATGCAAGCCTGTTCGCGAAGCTGCCGGCCGGCGCATCGCTGATTCAAACCGGCCGCGGCGCGCATCTGAATCAGCAGGATTTGCTGGCGGCGCTCGAAAGCGGCCAATTGCGCAATGCAATTCTCGACGTGACCGACCCCGAGCCGTTGCCGGCCGGTCATCCGCTGTGGACGCATCCGCGCGTGCGCATCACGCCGCATATTGCCAGCGCGACGCGGCCCGATACCGCCGTCGAGGTCGTGCTCGAGAACCTGCGCCGTCATCGCGAAGGTCTGCCGATGCTCGGTCAGGTTGACCGGACGCGCGGCTATTGAGTCTGCGCAACCGCATCCACTGCGGCGCAATCCGCGCGCGCCGCCGCTTTCCGGCCGTTGCAGCACAAAATGCTAAGGGCATGCATCAAAACGCGTCGCGCGCGCTTTTCAGGCAATTGTTTAGATAAGCGGGCAATCGGCCTCGGTCAGTAGTATGGAACCGTCAACAGCCCTTTCCGCGACGAGAACCCACCATGCCGATTCAATCGCTCATTGAAGCCGACCGCCAGCATCTGATTCACCCTGTCATCAACTACCGTGCGCACGAAGCGCGCGGCGTTACGGTGCTCGAATCCGCGAGCGGCGCGTTCCTGCGCGACGCGGCCGGCAACGAACTGCTCGACGCTTTCTCCGGTTTGTGGTGCGTGAACGTGGGCTATGGCCAGCGGAGCATTGTGGAAGCAGCCACCGCGCAGATGAAGAAACTGCCTTATGCCACGAGCTATTTCCACTTCGGCTCGGAGCCCGCCATCGAGCTCGCGCAAAAACTCGCGCAAGTCGCGCCCGCTTCGCTTCAGCATGTGTACTTCACGCTCGGCGGCTCGGATGCGGTGGATTCGGCGATCCGTTTCATCACGCATTACTTCAACGCGACGGGCCGTGCGTCGAAGAAGCACATTATCGCGTTGCAACGCGGCTATCACGGCTCGTCGAGCATGGGCGCCGGGCTCACCGCGCTGCCCGCATTCCACCGCAATTTCGATCTGCCGCTGCCGAACCAGCATCACCTGCCCTCGCCGTATGCGTACCGCAGTGATTTCGCCGACGACGCCGCGCTGATTGCCGCCTCCGTCGCCGCGCTGGAAGCAAAGGTCGCGGAGCTGGGCGCGGACAACGTCGCAGCGTTTTTCTGCGAGCCGATTCAAGGCTCGGGCGGCGTGATCGTGCCGCCGGTCGGCTGGCTCACGGCGATGCGAGAAAGCTGCCGCAAGCTCGGCATTCTGTTCGTTGCGGACGAAGTGATCACGGGCTTTGGCCGCACCGGTCCGCTCTTCGCATGCCAGGGCGAGCACGTGGAGCCGGACCTCATGACCGTCGCCAAAGGCTTGACCGCCGGCTATGCGCCGATGGGCGCGGTGCTGATGTCCGACGAAATCTATCAGGGCATTGCCGACGGCGACGCCGAGGCGATTGTCGGCCATGGTCACACGTATTCCGCGCATCCGGTCAGCGCGGCGATCGGTCTGGAAGTGCTGCGTCTTTATCACGAAGGCGGTCTGCTCGCGAACGGGGTGGCACGCGCACCGCGTTTCGCCCGCGGTCTGGACGCGCTGCTCGCACATCCGCTCGTGGGCGACTCGCGCCACCGCGGCCTGCTCGGCGCGCTCGAACTCGTGGCCGACAAGGACACCAAGGCGCAGTTCGACCCGGCGTTGAAACTATCGGAGCGCATAGCCGCGGCCGCCTATGAGAACCGCCTGATTTTCCGTGCGTTCGGCGACAACATTCTCGGCTTTGCGCCTGCGCTCTCGTACACCGAATCGGACTTCGACCTGATGTTCGAGCGGCTCGAGAAGACTCTGAACGACGTACTCGCACAAGCCGAGGTTCGCGCTGCTTTGAACGGCCCAGCCACGGCCAATTACCAGGTCAAAACTACTGCCGCTGCATGCTAGAGTAGAGGGCACCCTCAGCCCCTTTCCTCAACCGCCGGAGCCACAACGTTACGATGAGCAGCGACTGCAAGCTAGACCGTATCGACCTGCGCATTCTTTCCCAGTTGCAGAAGAAAGGCCGCATAACCAACGTCGAGCTTGCCGATGCGGTCGGCCTTTCACCGAGCCCTTGCCTGATTCGCGTCAAGCGGCTGGAGAAGGCCGGCTACATCGTCGGCTACGGCGCGCAGATCCAGCTCGAAAAGCTCGGTGACGTGCAGATCGTTTTCACTGAAGTCACGCTGGCCGATCATCGGCGGGAAGACTTCATCAAGTTCGTGAATGCAATTCGCGACGTGGACGAAATCGTGGAGTGCCACCTTGCGAGCGGCGGCTACGATTACCTGCTGAAATTCGTGACTCGCAGCGTGAGTCACTATCAGAGCATTATTGAAGGCTTGCTGGAACGCGACATTGGCATTGAAAAGTACTTCAGCTACGTGATCATCAAGTCGCCGTTCGTCAAGAGCCACTACCCGCTGGAAACGCTGTTCTCGCAGAATCACCATTAGTCGGGCATTAGTCAGGCATTAGTCGGGAACAGCAAACCCCAATCACGCGCCCGCCTCCGGCGGGCTCCATTGCGCGAACTCTTCGCTGAGAAAGTCCACGCAAACCCGTACCTTCGCCGACTGTGCTAGCCGCGCCGGGTACACCGCCCAGAGGTTCGCCGGCTGGGTCACTTCCGGCAACACCTGCTGCAACTGGCCGCTTTCCAGGAGCGGCCGCACGTCCCACATTGAACGCAGCACGATGCCGCGCCCGGCCAGCGCCCATTGCACGGCGACCTCGCCGTGATTGGTGGACAAAGGTCCGGTGACCTTGATCGACGCCGCCTCGCCGCGCACGGTCAAACGCCACAAGCCGAACGGATGATCGCGCTCCTTGATCGCGAGACACGCATGCGAGGACAGCTCCGCCAGTTGACGCGGCGCGCCATGCCGCGCGAGATACTCGGGCGACGCGCACAGCACGCGATGATTGGACGCGAGGCGCCGCGCGATCAGATGCGGCGCGATCTCGTCACCGATGCGAATGTCCAGGTCAAAGCCTTCGCCGGCCACATCCACGAGCCGGTCGAACAGATCGAGCCGCACGCTCAGTTGCGGATAACGCTCGGAAAAGCGCGCGAGCGCGGGCGCCACGAAGCGCCGGCCAAAACCGAAGCTGCTCGAAATGCGCAGCTTGCCGCCTGGAATGCGACGTGTGGTGGAGACGTCTTCAACGAGTTGGTCAACGTCGTCGAGAATTTTTTCGGCCCACGTATAGACGCGCTCGCCCGCCTCGGTAATCGCAACGCGGCGCGTGGACCGGTGCAACAGACGCGTGCCGAGCGTAGTCTCCAGCACATTGATGCGCTTGCTGACATACGCCGCGGACACCTGCAGCGACTCGGCCGCCGCGCTGAAACTGGCTTTGCGCGCGACTTCGCAGAACACGCGCAAATCGCCGAGATCGGGTGACGGAACGGCGTTCATAGGTCGCTTATGTCGCTCAGTGGCGCTCAGTGGCGCCCGGATTTGTACACGGATCGTGCACAGTGGCTTAACTAAAGCGATCATTTTAGAGCCAAACAGCAGGAATAGAATAACTGTGATCGAATCAGCAACGGCACATCATGGAGGAGCGCAACATGTCGAAGAAATATCGGATCGCAGTCATTCCCGGCGACGGCATCGGCGTAGAAGTCATGCCCGAGGCGCTGCGCGTGCTCGACGCGGTCAAGACACGCTTTGGCCTCGATCTCGAGTATCAGCACATCGAGTGGGCAAGCTGCGACTACTACGCAAAGCACGGCCAGATGATGCCGGACGACTGGAAGGCGCAACTGCAATCGGCCGACGCGATTCTGTTCGGCGCGGTGGGCTGGCCCGACACGGTGCCCGACCACGTTTCGCTGTGGGGATCGCTGCTCAAATTCCGCCGCGAGTTCGATCAGTACATCAACCTGCGCCCGGCGCGGCTCTTTGCCGGCGTGCCTTCGCCGCTGGCGGGCCGCAAGGCCGGCGACATCGACTTCTGGATCGTGCGCGAGAACACTGAGGGCGAGTATTCGTCGGTGGGCGGCGTGATGTTCGAAGGCACGGAGCGCGAGTTCGTGTTGCAGGAATCGGTGTTCACGCGGCACGGCAGCGAACGCGTGCTGAAATTCGCGTTCGACCTCGCGCAACGCCGCGAGCGCAAGAAGATCACGGTCGCAACCAAGAGCAACGGCATCGCGATTAGCATGCCGTGGTGGGACAAATGCGCGGCCGGCATCGCGGCGCAATACCCGGACGTGACGTGGGACAAGCAGCACATCGACATTCTCTGCGCGCGCTTCGTGCTCAACCCAGACCGCTTCGACGTGGTGGTGGCCACCAATCTGTTCGGCGACATCCTGTCCGACCTCGGTCCGGCATGCACCGGCACTATCGGTCTGGCGCCGTCGGGCAATCTGAACCCGAACCGCCGGTTTCCGTCACTGTTCGAGCCGGTGCACGGTTCGGCGCCGGACATCGCCGGCAAGAACATTGCGAATCCCATTGCCATGGTCTGGTCCGCCGCGATGATGCTCGACTTCCTCGGCAACCACGAGGGCAAGGAGCGCGAGGCGCACGACGCGATTGTGGCCGCCATCGAAGCCACGCTGATAGAGGGTCCGCATACCGGCGACCTGGGCGGCAAGGCGAACACCACCGAAGTCGGCCAGGCGATTGCAGCGAGGCTCGGCTGAGCATGAACACGAGCATGGAAAACTATCCGATCGAAGTAGAGTTCCCCGATATTTCGGCGCATGAGCAATCGTCAACCGGCATTGCCTACGTTCATACGTTCGACTCGGGCGTCGCCGGCCCGCACGTCATGATCAACGCGCTTACGCACGGCAACGAAGTGTGCGGCGCGATTGTCGTGGACGACCTGCTGCGCCGTGGCTTGCGCCCGCGCCGCGGGCGGCTCACGCTTGCCTTCGCCAACGTCGACGCATACCGGCGGTTCGATCCCGCGAAGCCGGACGCGGCCCGTTTCGTCGATCAGGATTTCAACCGCGTGTGGACCGCGGCGGTGCTCGACGACGCAGCGCGTCACTCCAGCGAACTTGCGCGCGCCCGGGCGCTGCGGCCGGTGATCGACAGTGTCGACGCGCTGCTCGACCTGCATTCGATGCATGAAAAGAGCAAGCCGCTGATCGTCGCCGGGCCGCTGCAAAAAGGCGTCCAACTTGCCGTGCGGCTCGGCACGCCCGCCACCGTGATCTGCGACGAAGGGCATCCGGAAGGCCGCCGCATGCGCGACTACGAAGGTTTCGGCGACCCGGCGAGCGCGAAGAACGCGTTGCTGATCGAATGCGGACAGCATTGGGAGAAAAGCGCCGTCGCAGTGGCGCGCGACACCACTGCGCGCTTTCTGCTGCTCGCGGGGGTTGTGGACGAAAGCGATTTGCCAGCGGATTGGCTCTCGCCGTTGCCGCCTGTGCAGCATATCGTGCGGGTCACGCAACCGGTGGTTGCCACTAGCATGGATTTCCGGTTTGCGGGACCTTACACCGGCCTCGAAATCTTTCCTGAAGCGGGCGCCGTGATCGGCTGGTCCAACGGCGAAGCGGTGACCACGCCTTACGACGACTGCATGCTCGTCATGCCTTCGTTGCGGCAGTTGCGCCCCGGCGTGACGGTCGTGCGCCTTGGCAAGATCGAGCAGACTATCGACACTTCAACCCGCAGCCTGTGAGCAGGCGTGTGCATTCATATAGCGAAGGCCAATCAAGCGATGAAGGTTCAACAAATCAGACAAAGCGTGAAGCTGCAGAATCTCGAGGACTGGGGCACGGCCGGCTTGCCGGGCACCACGCCAATCCGCGTCCGCGGCGTGCAGCGGGTAATCAGGGGCACTGAGGCGATCGACACCGGCATCTTCGAATGTTCCGCCGGAACTTACCGCCGCTCGGTCAAACAGGCGGAGGTCATGCATATCCTGTCCGGGCACGGGCGCTTTACGCCGGACAACGAAGAGACAGTTCACTTTGCGAGCGGCGACACGCTGTTTTTCGAAGCGAATACCGAAGGCCTGTGGGAAGTGGATGAGACCATGCGCAAGGTGTACGTGATTCTCTGAGTTCGCCGTCGTTTCAAACTCACCGGCGCTTTACTTTTTCCTCTGCCCCGGCGCGCGCTGGCGCGCCGCGGCTTCTGTTCTTCGCCTTTCCTCTTCCGCCCTTCCTCTTCCGCTTTTTCCGTCCCTTCGCCTGCCCCATCGTTGCTTGCGACGCAAACCGGCGACGGTGTCGGGTAATCCCGCGTTGACCCGTTGCCACGACATTCCTTACAGTGGCGCCTGTTCGCTATGAGAATCTGAGTTCTATATACGAACAGTTAGAAATTGATGGCGACGGCCTATCCGTCCGCATACCATGAATCATGCGGCGGCCGGCTGCGAGTCGCAGGCATCGCGGCGTCCACGGCGCGCCCGTCCGGTAAGACAAGGCTCGCTCCGACGGGCCTTTTTGCAGTCAGGAGACACATCATGAATCGCAGCGACGCTGTGAACGTTCAGACCTTCCTCAATGAGCACCCGTTTTCGCCGTTCCAGTGGCTCGTGTTTTTCATGTGCTTTGTGATCGTGCTGCTGGACGGTTTCGATACGGCCGCCATCGGCTTCATCGCCCCGTCGTTGCTGGCCGAGTGGGGCATTACCAAACCGGCGCTTGCGCCCGTGCTGAGCGCGGCGCTGTTCGGGCTCGCCTGCGGCGCGCTGGCCTCCGGGCCGCTGTCCGACCGGCTCGGGCGCCGCTCCATGCTGCTCGGCTCCGTGCTGCTGTTCGGCGCCGCGTGCCTCGGTTCGGCTTTCTCGGGAAGCATCGAGCAGCTGACGGTGCTGCGCTTCATTACCGGCGTCGGCCTTGGCGCTGCCATGCCGAACGCCGTCACGATGATGGGCGAGTATTGCCCGGATAGCCGCCGCGCCACCATCATCAATCTGATGTTTTGCGGCTTTCCGCTTGGCGCGGCATTCGGTGGCTTTCTCGCTGCGTGGATGATTCCGCATTTCGGCTGGCGCAGCGTGCTGATTCTCGGCGGTATCGCACCGCTCGTGCTGCTTGTGCTGTTGATGATCAGCATGCCGGAATCGGTACGCTACATGGTCGCCAACAACGTGCCGGCCGCGCGCATTCGCGCTGCGCTGGCGCGCGTGTCGAGCGCGGCCGCTCAGGCTGAATCGTTCACGATGACCGAGACTGCGCCGCAAACCGGCGGCAAGGGCGCTGCTGTGGTGCTGTCGCGCGCATATATCGTGGGCTCGGTCATGTTGTGGATCACGTACTTCATGGGTCTCGTCATCTTCTACGCGTCGATCAACTGGATGCCGATTCTGCTGAAGGATGCCGGCCTGACGCCGCAACGCGCGACGCTGATTTCCGCACTGTTCCCGCTTGGCGGCGTGGGCGCGGTGGTGTGCGGCGTGCTGATGGATCGCTTCAACGCAAACCGGATCATTGCGGCCTGCTATGCGCTGACGGCGGTAAGCGTCTACCTGATCGGTCAGGCGGCGGGCAATGTCGGCGCATTGGTGCTGATCGTGTTCGTGGCGGGCGTGCTCATGAACACCGCGCAGTCGTCAATGCCGGCGCTCGCCGCCGCGTTCTACCCGACGCAAGGCCGCGGCACCGGCGTCGCATGGATGCTCGGCATTGGACGATTCGGCGGTATTGCCGGCTCGTTCCTCGTGGCGGAACTGACGCGCCGTCACTTCACGTTTGCGGGCATCTTCGCGACGATTGCGGTCGCCGGCATCATTGCGGGCATCGCGCTGCTCATCAAGCAGGCGGCCCGGCCGTATGTGTCCAATGCGGCGGTGTCGAAAGCGGAGTCGTTCGGGCATTGAGCGGGACGTGGTGTAGTTTCAATGGAGCCGCCTTCGCAGGCGGCTTTTTCTTTGAGCGCGAACAATCCACTGCGGGCTCGCAGTTTGCTCAACCGCATACGATTCCTCGACTGGAGCCCTGACATGATCCCAATCTCAGTCTGCCCGACCCCGCCCCTTCGCTCCATTGCCGCTTCGTTCATGGCCACTCAGGCAGACCCGCCGGCCGATGAAAACGACGACGGCCTCGACGACCAACTCGACGAGACCGGCGCCGTCACCAATCGAAGCAACGGCAAGACGGGCACCAACACGGAAGCGGAACCGGACAAGAAGTAGTCGTCTTGCAGCGACGAATCGACGCGGGCAGCAATGCTTCGCTACCGCGTTAAACTGCGGCCTTTGCGCCCAACAGGATTTGTCTTGATGAAACGCGTCGTCATGTCGGCATTGCTTGCTGTATGCGTTACACAAACGGCCGTTCCAGCCGCAGCACAAACGGTCAGCGAGCAGTGCTTTGCGATTGGAGATATTGCCGGTCAGGTCGCCTCATGGCGCGCCCACAAAAAGACGAAAGCGCAGGCGCTGGACCAGGCTGCCAGGTACTATCCCGACAATGCCGACCGCCGGACCTTTGCCTCCATTATCGAGAAGATCTACGCGCCAGACGCGCCGCACATGACGCCGGACCAGGCCAGCATGGCGTTGACGTCGGATTGCGTGAAGGCGCAGAAGCGCCAGGAGTAGTTCGGCGCCCCAGAATCGTTCAAATGCCGATGCAGTTCCAGTGTCGGATCCCGACCTTGGGCGGCACAGAAAGAGAACATTTCGCAACGTGACCGGAAGCGGCCCGAATCAGCAGAATATGCTGTAGCCGCCCGAAAAAAGCGACATACGCACCGTGCGCCACTTTTTGAGGCGATTCATTGACTGCGCGACACGCGTAGCATCGGCTTATCGCATGGCCGCATGCATGCGGCCCCGCCTCGCCACTCACGCCACGTCAAACGAACCGCACGCCCCGCTTCTGCGAAAGGGGCAAGCCAAGGAGCAACGCAATGTCTCTCGCACTGACGCGCAATGAACTGATCCGCCCGCTCAACCTGATCGACGGCCAATGGATCGACGCCTCAAGCGGCGCGCGCTTTCCTGTGATCAATCCCGCAACCGGCGAGACGATCGTCGAAGTCGCGAACAGCAGTGCCGCGGACGCGCGCGCCGCCACCGACGCCGCCGCTCGCGCGCTGCCCGCGTGGCGCAACAAGCTGCCGCGCGAACGCGCCGAAATTCTGCGCCGCTGGCACGCGCTGATCGTCGCGAATACCGAAGACCTCGCGAAGCTGATGTCGACGGAACAAGGCAAGCCGCTGGCGGAAAGCCGCGGCGAAGTCGTATATGGTGCCTCGTATGTCGCGTGGTTCGCCGACGAAGCCACGCGCATTTACGGCGACATCATTCCACAGCAGCAGCGCGGCAAGCACATGAGCGCTGTGAAGGAACCCATCGGCATAGTCGCGGCCATCACGCCGTGGAATTTCCCGCTCGCGATGATCGCCCGCAAGATCGCGCCCGCACTGGCAGCCGGTTGCACGGTTGTCGCGAAGCCCGCCGAAGACACGCCGCTCACCGCGCTCGCACTCGCTGCGCTCGCGCAGGAAGCCGGCGTACCCGACGGCGTGTTGAACATGTTGTCCGCTTCGCGCGAGCAAGGCATTGACGCGGTGGCCGACTGGCTCGCCGATGCCCGCGTGCGCAAGATCACGTTTACCGGTTCGACGCCGGTGGGCAAGCATCTCGCGCGCGAATCGGCCGCCACGTTGAAAAAGCTCTCGCTCGAACTGGGCGGCAACGCACCGTTCATCGTCTTCGACGACGCCGATCTCGACGCAGCCGTCGCGGGCCTCATCGCGGCCAAGTTTCGCAACGGCGGGCAAACCTGCGTGTGCCCGAATCGCGTGTATGTGCAGACGGGCGTTTATGAGCGTTTTGCCGACCTGCTCGCGAAACGCGTGGCCGCGCTGAAGGTTGCGCCCGCAACCGATCCGGCCGCGCAAATCGGCCCGATGATCAACGCGCGCGCCATCGACAAAATTGCGCGTCACGTGGAAGACGCCGTAAAACAAGGGGCAAAAGTGCTGACGGGCGGCAAGCGCCTGACGGAACTCGGCCCGAACTACTATGCGCCGACCGTGCTGACCAATGCGCAGAACGGTATGCTGGTGTGTTGCGAAGAAACCTTTGGCCCGGTCGCGCCGCTGTTCCGCTTCAACGACGAAGCAGAGGCGCTGCGCCTCGCGAACGATACGCCCTTCGGCCTCGCCGCTTACTTCTATACGCAGGACGTGCGGCGCATCAACCGCGTGGCCGCGCAGCTGGAAGCCGGCGTGATCGGCATTAACGAAGGCGCTGTATCGAGCGAGGCGGCGCCCTTTGGCGGCGTGAAGGAATCCGGCTATGGACGCGAAGGCTCGAAGTACGGACTCGACGACTATCTGTCGATCAAGTACCTGTGCCAGGGCGGACTCGATCAGTAAAGCTTCGGCTGCGCATTACGCGCAAGCGTGATGCTGCAGTGTTACGCCAATGCGTTGCGATGGGCTTCCACCAGTTCGGCCATGCTGTTAAAGCGAAAGTCGATCTTTGGCTGTGAGCCCGGGTCCATCGTCGCGCCGAAGCCCTGCTTCGCATGCCGGCGATAAATCCAGCACGAAGCGAGCCCGAACGCATTCGCGGGCTTGTGATCGTGAAACAGACTTTCTGCAGTATGCAGAATGGTCTCTTTGCGTATGCCGCGTTCACCGAGCTTCTCCAGCATGTACTCGAAATTGCGCGGCGACGGCTTATATGAACCGATATCCTCCGCGGTGAATATCGCGTCGAACTCCACCTTCAGCTTCGCGTTGCTGTAGCTGAAACTATCGTTGTCTACATTCGAGAGAATGACCAGCTTGTAGTGCTGCTTAAGGTACTGCAAGGCTGCGGCGGAATCGTCGAACGCGGGCCAGTGCCGGATCGACTTGCCGTACGCGTCGCAATCCGCGAGCGTGTACGGCACGCCCCATTCTTCCGCGAGGCGCTTGTAGACGACGGGCAGCAACTCCTGATAGCGCCGGTAAGGCGTGTACTTCTGCTGCGACGACTCATGTCGCGCATGCGCCTCCAGCACCTGGTCACGCGTGAGCGTTCGCCCGACGCGCTCCAGCAGCGGCCGCAAGCCCTCGAAGATGCCTGTTTCCCAATCGATCAGGGTGCCATAGCAATCGAAGGTCAGCGTGTCGAAGTCGGTCAGGCGCATTGCTTTCTCCTCGTCTTTCAGCAGATAGAAGCGACAGTGTAGGTGATCCAACGCGTACCGAGGTCGAATAGGATCGATATGAATCTTAGGACCCTGGAGTGCTCCGTGATTCTTGCCGAGGAGCTCCAATTTGAGGCGCGCTGCGCAGCGGCTGCAGAGTGCGCAGCCTGCTTTGGGTCAGTCGATCGCTGAAAGAGCGGTTACTAGCGTGAGACATATGACGACGGTGACGCATTCTCCGCAGTGTCCGCTGAAGACCCGCGCAAAAGCGCCAGATTTCCGTCTGAAGCGCATGCTTCAACTACCCAGGTTTCAAACTTGCAACGAATCGGTCCGCTCGCACGCTCGAAAACGGCCCTAATTTAACGGCCTGATTCACTTTTGGCTCACTTGGGTCAAATCCCTAAGTCTGGGTTTGAAGCCATACGCATGGCGGAAGAGCACCGTTTCTGACGATGCCGGCCATGACGCGCCGATGATGCAGTTCTGAGTCAAGTCGGTCAGATCCGCGCTTACTCTCGCTGATGAAAACCCAGCTGAATGACTGAAAGCCCGATACTTTCGGGAATCCGGGCAAACTGGCCCGCTCCTTGCCTTTATGTTTTCGCACAGCCGGCGACACGATCAGCGACCAGATCGATGCCGACGGGGGTTTCCTGCTAACCGCTCGCGGGTAACGACAGGAACATTCCGGCTGTGAAAGAAGAACACAAGGAGTAGTGGAAGATGCGGTCCTTCATCCAGATTCTCACGGGGTTGCCGGGCGCAATTCGCATTGCGCGTCGTCTGACGGCGCGACATTTCGCGGTGGTTATCAATGCGCCGTTTCCAACCCTGGCTCATCGTCAGCCCGTTCTGCTGCCATGCAGGCAGCACGCCCCTCAGCACATGAATCGTAACGAGCCGATTGCGGCTCGTGCCCGGCCGCGTTCTCACGCAGCGTAGAGGCGCCATTTCGTGTAGCACCTTGTAGTCCAGCAGCACGTTGTACCCAACTGTCGTCGTCCGACGACGTTAAATTAGTCATCCTAAGGGAGATAAACCATGAAATCGCTCATCAACAGCACCAAAGCATTCATTCGCGACGAAGACGGCGTGACCGCCATCGAATACGGCCTGATCGCGACGCTCATCGCACTCGTCATCATCACGGGCGTGACGGCTGTGGGCACCAATCTCGCCGCCAAGTTCCTGTTCATCTCCACGAAGCTCGCGTAACGACGTGACGGGGCAGGCGGACGAAGCGCGCAACCGCACGGTCCGCCCCCGCCTCCTCGCAAGTACGCGGCCGGCAAAGCCGTCTTCAAGTTCAAAGGAGAGTCGATATGCAATCGCTCATTCAATCTGTTGACGCATTCGTGCGCGACGAAGAAGGCGTCACCGCAATCGAGTACGGCCTCATCGCCACGCTCATTGCGCTCGCCATTATCACTGGCGTAACCGCCATCGGCACGAACCTCGAAGCGAAGTTCATGCTGATTGCTGGTTATCTGACCTGATCCGCGCAAGGTGCCGATGGACTGAGTGCGTTCGCCCTTCGTCCATCGCACCACCTTATTCGTGCCCTCTGGCCTATTCACGAGAGCTTGCCATGCTGATTACCGCCAACGTTCTGCCGCCGATTGCGCCTTGCGTCATCGCATTCGTGGTCGCCGCTGCAAGCACGGACATGCAATGCCGGCGCATTCCGAACCTGCTGGTCGGCGCGGGTCTGATCGGCGCGCTGATCGTGCAGCTCTGGCTGAAGGGGATCGGCGCGGGTGCCGTCGCATGGCTCGCAGGTGCTGCCGTCGGCCTCGGGCTGTTTATTCCGTTTTACCTGGTGCGCGGCATGGCCGCCGGCGACGTCAAGCTGCTCGCGATGGTGGGCGCATGGATCGGTCCGCTGCTCGTGTTTTACGCGGCGCTCGTGACGTGCGTGGTAGGCGGTGTATGGATGCTCGCGCTGATCGCGCGGCGTCATCAGTTGGGAAAGGTATGGGCCAACCTGCGTGTCATCGCGCATCCCGCGTTGCAGGGCTCGGGCACCGCAAGGGATTCCATCGAATCAGTGGGGTCAGTGCCCTATGGCGTTGCAATCGCGGCAGGAACCATCACGGTGCTGCTGACGGCAACGGCATGACCGGCTCGTAAGAGCAAGCCGGACAACCATCCGGCGAGGCAGCTGCAAACAGATGCAAACGGATGCAAAGACGCAACGGACGCAACATTCGCAGCGCACAAAGCGGCGCGCGACATCGGGGAGCAAGACATGAACGCGAACAATCCAGGCCCGGCCCACGCCACGGAGTCGAAGCAAAGCCCCGCAGCGGCAACGCAGAGCACCTGCGCGACGCTGTTGCGCGCACCGCGCAGTATTGCGGACACCGGCCTGCCCGCGCTCTTCGTCGCTCATCTGTTGCTGAAGTCCATTTTGCAGAATGGCAAGTCTTCGCTGGGCGATCTGATGGCGAGGCACTGCCTGACGGCCGCGGTACTCGAGGAGACCATCGGCTTTCTTGTGCGCGAGCATCTTGTCGAAATAGCGCACCGCGGCACTAGCGACGTCGACGTCCATCTGCGCCTCACCGAGGCGGGCCGCGAACTGGCCGCTCACGAAGCAAGCCGCTCCACCTATTGCGGCCCCGCGCCTGTCTCGCTGGAAGCGTACGTTAGCGTGGTCAACGCGTATTCGGTGAAGAGCATTCATATCGCGCAGTCGGATGTCCGCGCGGCCTTCGTGAACTATGCCGCCGATATGTCATTGCTGGATTCCGCCGTTGCCGCGTTGAATGCGGGGCGCCCCGTCATGCTGTACGGCCCGGCAGGCAGCGGCAAGACGTATCTCGCCGAGCGTCTCGGCAGACTGTTGCGAGGCGCCGTGCCGATTCCCTATGCGCTCTATGTGGCCGGCGACGTGATTCAGATACACGACCCGCTGCTTCACAGGGACGCCGCCCCCGGCGCGCTCGCCGCCGCGACTGACCGCCGCTGGCGCGTGTGCGAACGCCCGATCATCATGTCAGGCGGCGAATTGACGCTCGCGCTGCTCGATCTGCAGTACAACGCCAACAGCGGCTTTTATCAGGCGCCGCCGCATATGAAGGCCAACATGGGCCTGTATGTCGTGGACGATCTGGGTCGTCAGCGGGTCGCGCCGAACGAACTGTTGAACCGCTGGATCACCCCGCTCGATCGCGGCGTCGACCAGTTCGCACTGCAGTCCGGCGCGCGCTTCGTGAGCCCGTTCGATGTGTGGCCGGTGTTCTCCACCAACCTGACGCCCGCCGAACTGAACGACAACGCCTTCCTGCGCAGACTGGGCTCGAAGATCCACGTCGGTGCGCTTTGCGCCGACGACTACCGGCGCGTCTTCGACGCTCAATGCGCGGCGCTCGGCATCGAGGTCGAAGCCGGCGCGTTCGAGTATCTGCTGAATCAGTTGCATCAGCGTAGCCGCACACCGTTTCTCGCCTGCTATCCCGCCGACCTGCTCGGCGTGCTCCGCTCGTTCGCGCTGTATCACGGCGACGTACCCACCGTAACGGAATACCGGCTCACGCATGCATGGCATTGCTACTTTGGCGGCGCGCCCGAGCATGACCACACCTATCCATCCCATTGCGGGCAATCCGACAAACGGTATGCCGGCGCTTGATCCGCAGTTGCCTAGCAACTCATGAAAGGAGTCTCACCATGAAAACCAGTCGCGCAATTGTGATGTTAGGAATGGCTCTGCTGGCGGGTCTTGCCGCTGTCGCTTTCGCCTCGCGATGGCTGTTGCAGACATCGTCGTCGGCCGTCACGCCGGTCGCGGTGGCCACCGCCGAGGTGAGCCTCGGCCAGCCGCTCAACGCGAACATGATCCGCACCGTGAACTGGCCGACCGCTAGCGTGCCGCCCGGCGCGTTCAAGGACCCGAAGGCGCTGGACGGGCGCGTGGTGCGCACGAGTCTCGAACCCGGTGAGCCGGTGATCGAATCGAAGCTCGCACCGCAGGGCACGAAGGGCGGACTCTCGGCGGTAATCGGTGAAGGCAAGCGCGCCATCACCGTACGTGTGAACGATGTGGTCGGCGTAGCGGGTTTTGCGCTGCCAGGCAACTACGTCGACGTTATCGTCAACACTCAGGAACCCGAAGCAAAAACAGCCGACCCGCAACACAGCATCTCGAAGATCGTGCTGGAAAAAATTCTCGTGCTCGCGGTCGCGCAGCAGGTAAGCCGCGACGACACGCAGCCGAAAGTGGTCAACGCAGTCACGCTCGAGGTGACGCCGGATCAGGCGGAGAAGCTCGACCTCGCGCGCAGCGTGGGCAGTCTCTCGCTCGTGCTGCGCAACCAGATCGACGACCGCCCGTTGCCGACCGGCGGCGCCACCAAGATCACGCTGCTCGGCAAACCCGCGGCACAGGAACCTGCAACCGTCGTTGCAGCAGCACCTGCCCGCGTGAAATACGTCGCGCGCCCGGCACCGAAGCGCGACTGTGTCGGTGTGCTGTCGGGAACACAGGGCAGTCAGGAATGCTTTTAATCACACACGCAATCACGCGACACCGCGGCGTCTAACGCACGACGGCTTGCTCGCAGCGGGCTACGGGGAGATAACGAAATGAAATCGAGTCAACAGAAGTTCGGCACGGACAGCGCCATACGCGCCGCGCTGCTGACCACCGCGGTATGCATTGCGCTGCTCGCGGCACGCGGCCTGTATGCGCAGGAAGCACCGGAGAATACGAGAGCCGCCGCGTTGCCCATGCCGCACGGCCCCGTGCAGATGACCATCAGCATGAACGCCACACCGCCGCAGCCCGCGAGCGCAATGCAAAGCGCTGCCGCACGCGGCCCCGCCTGCACGCGCACGCAAAGCGACCAGCGCACGGTGGTGGTTCCCGTCGGCAAGTCCGCGCTGATGCCGACCGCGGAACCGGTGCGCAATCGCACGCTCGGCAATCCGCTCGTCGCGCAAGCCACCATGGTCTCGCCGCAAACGCTCTATGTGGTCGGCATGGCGGTGGGCACCACCAACATGATCGTGCAGGGCAAGAGCGGTGCGTGCGAAGTCATCAACGTTGTGGTGAACGCGGACTCGGGCGGGCTGCAAACTTCGCTGTCCCAACTGATGCCCGACGAGCCCAACATCCGCGTCTCAACAGTGGCGGGCGACCTGGTGCTAGCGGGCCGCGTCTCCAGCGCGCAGGCCGCGGCCCAGGCGCAGGAAATCGCCAAGGCGTATGCGCGCAGCACGCTGCCGGGCGCGAGCGGCGGCGCCACCGGCAACGGCAATGCGGCCGGCAAGACAGCCACCGTGCTGAACATGATGAGTGTCGATTCGCCGCAACAGGTGATGCTGGAAGTGAAGGTTGCCGAAGTCTCCAAGACGGTGCTCAACCAGTTGGGCGCGGCGATGAACATTCAGGGCGGCTTCGGCTCGTGGAGCGGCGCGCTGATCAGCAGCCTGCTCGCGGGCGTCTCCAGCATCGTCGACGTGAACAAGGCGAACAACCGGCCATTCAATGTCGCGATAGACGGGCAGCATGGCGACAACCTCGTGAAGATTCTCGCCGAGCCGAACCTCGTTACGCTGAGCGGGCAGGAAGCCACCTTCCTCGCGGGCGGCAAAGTCTTCATTCCGATTCCGCAGAGCAACCTGAACGGCGTGTCGACCATCATCCTGCAGGAAGAAGAATTCGGCGTGGGCCTGAAGTTCACGCCGACTGTGCTCGCGGGCGGCCGCATCAACCTGAAGGTCGCGCCGGAAGTGTCCGAGCTGTCGTCCACGGGCGTCACGGTCGGCGCAACGAACACCAACAACCTCACCGTACTGCCGCTGATCACCACGCGCCGTGCCTCCACCACCGTGCAGATGAACGACGGCGAGACCTTCGCGATCGGCGGGCTCATCAAGAACAACGCGGCCGGCACGTTGAAGGCGATCCCGGGCGTCGGCGAAGTGCCGGTGCTCGGCGCGCTCTTCAGAAGCACGTCGTATCAGCAGGACCGCACGGAACTGGTGTTCATCATCACACCGCACCTTGTGAAGCCGCTGCAGACTGCCGCCAGTCTGCCGCTGCCAACGGACCGTCTGAAGACGCCGAACGAAGCCGACGTCTACCTGATGGGCAACATGGAAGGCCGCGATCCGGCGGGCAGCACGAAGCCCACGCTGCCCATGCCGGCTGCGGCGCCATCGCCCGCCATGGCGCCCGCACCGACCCGACCGCAAGCGCCGGCCATGCCGCCCGCAACTGAACCGCCGGTTTCCGCGATGGTGCCGACGCCTGCCGCAAGCGCCGCGCCGCTGCCCGAGCCGCGAGCCGTCACGCCCGCGCAAGACGGCAAGTCCGCCGACAACCAGGCAGCGCACGCCGCCCAAGTCGAAGCAAGAGCAGCGCAGATCGCCGCGCGCGAGGCGCAGCTCTCAGACAAACCGCGCTCGCCGTCCGCTCGCGCTCACAACTAACGCGTTCTCCGGAGAACATCATGACCAATCGCATTGTTTCCTTCTCGCGCTGGGCTGCGTTACTCGTGCCGGCGTGTCTCGCGCTCAACGGCTGCATGTCGACAACGCCCGACTTTGACCGCCATTTCGGCGAATCCGTGCGGAGCTTCACGGCCGCGCAGATCATCGATCCGGACGCGGCAACGAAAAACCCGTACACGCCAGGCGTGGACGGCAAGGCCGCCGTCGGCGCCATGGCGAACTACAACGCGTCGTTCAAGGCGCCGCCAAGAACCGCGAATGCGTTCGTGATCGGCGTGGGCGGCCGCGGAGCCGCTGGGGAAGGCGCGGCCATGCCCGCGCCAGCAAACGGCGACTAGGCGACTCCGGGCCCGCAGGCGGCGAGAGCCGCAGCGGGGCCACCAGCCAACGAATCCGCGGATGACCACATCATGATCAATATCCTCATCAACTCCGAGCACACGGGGCGAATGGCCGAGATTGTCCGTCTCGTGACGGACTGCGGCAATTGCACCGCGACCCGCATGCAGGGCGCGCCTTCTGCGCTGCTAGAACGCGGCGACAGTCTGGATGCGTTCGACGTCCTGATCATCGACGCAGCTTCGCCGGAGCGCGCCGAACTCGACGCTGTCAACGTGCTGGTGCACCGCTATCCGCGCCTCACGTGCCTGTTGCTGTTGCCGCAGACATCGCCCGATACGTTGATCGCCGCAATGCGCGCCGGCATTCGCGACGTGCTCAACTGGCCGCTCGACGCGCGCGCGCTCGGCGACGCCGTGCAGCGCGCCATGGCTCCGCACGCCGCCGACGCGCGCCACGAAACGCACATGGTGTCGTTCATTTCGTGCAAAGGCGGCGCCGGCACGAGCCTCATTGCGGCCAACGTGGGCCACGCAATCGCGACGCTGCATGGCAAGCGCGTGCTGCTCGTCGATCTGAACCAGATGTTCGCGGACGCCGCGTTTCTCGTCAGCGACCAGGAACCGCCCTCCACCTTGCCGCAGATGTGCGCGCAGATCGAGCGCATGGACGCGGCCTTTCTCGACGCATCGCTCACGCACGTGACACCCGGCTTTCATGTGCTCGCGGGCGCGGGCGATCCGATCAAGGCGCTCGAGATTCGCGAAGAGCAGCTGGAATGGATTCTCGGCGTTGCGGCGCCGCGTTACGACGTCGTGCTGTTCGACCTGGGTCAGAGCATCAATGCGCTGTCGATTGTCGCGCTCGACCGCAGCGCGGAAATTCACATGGTGCTGCAGGCCAGCATGCCGTATGTGCGAGCAGCGCGCCGTCTGCAGGAAATGCTCGTGTCGCTTGCGTATTCGCCCGAGCGTCTGCGCCTGCTGCTGAACCGGCACCGCCGCCATGACGAACGGGCGGCAAGCGCGCTCGAACAGGTGCTCGGTAAGCGCCCTTCGCACGTGATCGCCGACGACCCGCAAGCCGCGAGCGAGGCCGTCAATCTTGGCGAACCCGTGCTGAAGGCGGCGCGCAGCAGCGCGCTCGCGCGCGGCGTGCGGGCGCTCGCACAGAGCATCGTCAATCAGTCGGCGGGCGTCGTCGCGCAGAAAAAGCGCGAGGAACCGCTGATCAGCCGGCTGTTCAGCCGCTCCGCGACGCAGCGGCAATCGACGGCGTCATAACGTCAGCCAGGAGAATCTCATGTCACTTCGCGAACAGATGTCGTCACAGGCAGTGCATGCGCTGCCCGATCGCCAGCCTGGCGCACGTGCGCCGCTCGGCCTCGCGCGCGCCGCTTACCAGACGCTCAAGCGCAAGGTTCACGAGGCCGTGCTCGACCGCGTCGAACTCGAACGGCTCGCGCGCCTGCCGGCCGAACAGGTCCGCCATGAAATCGGCGGACTGATCGCGCGTATCCTCGAAGAAGACAAGGCGCCCGTGAACGACCTTGAACGCAGGCAACTGACCACCGACATTCACGACGAGATGTTCGGCTTCGGCCCGCTCGAAGCGCTGCTGCGCGACCCGACCGTGTCGGACATTCTGGTCAACACGCACCGCACCACTTACGTGGAACGCCGCGGCCGCCTCGAACTGACGGACGTCACGTTCTACGACGACGCGCACCTGATGAAGGTGATCGAGAAGATCGTCTCGCGAGTCGGGCGACGCATCGACGAATCCAGTCCGATGGTCGATGCGCGTCTGCCCGACGGCTCGCGCGTCAATGCGATCATCCCGCCCTCCGCCGTGGATGGACCGCTCATGTCGATCCGCCGTTTCGCGGTAAATCCGCTGCAAATGAGCGACCTGATCGCGTCGCAGAGCCTCACGCCGCCAATGGCCGAACTGCTCGACGCGCTCACGCGCGCGAAGGTGAACGTGCTGGTGTCGGGCGGCACGGGCAGCGGCAAGACAACGCTGCTCAACATCCTCTCGGGTTTCATCCCTGAAGGCGAGCGCGTGGTGACCATTGAAGACGCGGCCGAACTGCAGTTGCGCCAGCAGCACGTGCTGCGTCTCGAGACGCGGCCGCCGAACGTCGAAGGACGCGGCGAAGTCACGCAACGCACACTGGTACGCAATGCGCTGCGGATGCGGCCGGACCGCATCATCCTCGGCGAAGTGCGCGGCGCCGAAGCGCTCGACATGCTCAATGCAATGAACACCGGCCACGAGGGCTCGCTCGCGACAATTCACGCCAACACGCCGCGCGATGCGCTCACGCGCCTCGAAAACATGATCAGCCTCGCCGGTCTCGCACTGCCGCCGAAGAACCTGCGCCAGCAGATCTCGTCGGCGATCTCGGTGGTGGTGCAGGTCGCCCGCCTGACCGACGGACGCCGCAAGGTGGTCAGCATTCAGGAGTTGACCGGCATGGAAGGCGAGATGGTGAACATGCAGGAGATCTTCACGTTCAGGCGAACCGGCGTGGATCAGACCGGCGCGGTGCGCGGCCACTTCTGCGCGACCGGCGTGAGACCGCGATTCACCGAGCGGCTGCAGGCCTTCGGCATTGCGCTGCCCGACCATCTCTACGATCCGGCCAGGCATTTCGACACGGCATGATGCCAGCGCCGGCGGCATGCGGCTCATCTATGTGAGGCTTCCATGAATCCGATTTTCTACGCCTTCGCTTTCCTGCTGTTTATCGCCGTGGTCCTCGGAATCGAGGGACTGTATCAATGGTGGAACAGTCATCACGGACCCGCTGCGCGCCGCCTCGATCAACGCATCCGCGCGCTGTCGGCAGGCGCGCAGGTGAACGGCGAGCGCCTCTCGATTCTGAAGGAGCGCATGCTGAGCAGCTCCGCGCCGGTCCATGCGCTGATGATGCGCGTGCCGCGCATCCATCTGCTCGACCGGATCATCGTGCAATCCGGCTTGAACCTCACCGTGGGACGGCTTGCGTCGCATAGCGTGGTGGCCGGCGTGGCCGTGCTGCTTGCGGCGAGCTTTTCGCCGGTGCCGTTGCCCATGCTCGTGACGGTGCTCGCCGCTGCGGGGGCTTTCGCCTTTCCGACGCTGCGCATGCTGCGCGCTCGCAGCAAACGCCTGCGCATGCTGGAGCGCCAGTTGCCCGAAGCGGCGGACATGATCAGCCGCGCCTTGCGGGCCGGGCATTCGTTTTCCAGCGCGATCGGCATGCTCGGCAACGAGTTCGCGGAGCCGACGGGCGGCGAGTTCCGCATTGTCTTCGACGAAATCAATTACGGCGTCACGCTCAACGAAGCGCTGCTCAATCTGGCCACGCGCGTGCCGGTATCCGATCTGCGCTACTTCGTGATCGCGGTGCTGATACAGCGGGAAACCGGCGGCAATCTCGCCGAAATTCTCGACAGCATTGCCTCGCTCGTGCGCGAACGGCTGCGTCTGTTCGATCAGGTGCGCGTGCTTTCCGCCGAAGGACGCCTGTCCGCGTGGATCATCGGGCTGTTGCCGTTCGCGGCGGCAGGTGCGATGAATCTGTTGAATCCGAGCTTTCTCTCCGTGCTCTGGGAAGACCCGGCGGGGCTCAAGCTGATCGAGGCGGTGCTGGTTTCCATGGTGTTCGGCGTGTTGTGGATGCGGCGCATCGTGCGGATTCGCGTCTGAGGCCCTCGCGTGAACACGACACACACTGGAGAATCATGATGCAAACGCTCGACTCACAAAACATGCTGCTGCTCGGCGTCGTCTTCCTGGCGGTATTCGCGGCCGTCGTCGCAATCATGTGGTGGATGACGCCCAAGGACATTCAGCGCCGCATCGAACAGGCCGGCGGCGTCTCGCTCGCGCCCGAGGCGCTGTCTTCAGGTTCCTCGGGATGGGCCGAGAAAATCGCTGACATCTCTCGGCCCATCTCGCAGCTGTCCATTCCCAAGGAAGGCTGGGAAGACTCGCCGCTACGGCTGCGTCTGATGAACGCGGGCTGGCGTTCGTCGACTGCGGCCGCGCTCTATTTCGCGGCCAAGACCGTGCTGGCGCTGTTGCTGCCTTCATTGGGTCTGCTCGCGCTGATACAGATGCCGTTCATCACCGGACAGTTCGCGGTGAGCGCACTGATTCTCGCAATGCTCGCCGCCATCGGTTACTACCTGCCCAACGCCGCGCTGGCGCGCTGCCGTGCGCGGCGCCAGCGCGCAATTGTCGAAGGCTTTCCGGACGCGCTCGACCTGCTCACAGTATGCGTGGAAGCCGGTCTCGGCATGGACGCAGCGCTCATGCGGGTGGCCGGCGAAATCGAGCTGGCGAGCCCTGAGGTCGCGAGCGAATTGCAATTGATGCTGCTCGAACTGCGTTCTGGCTTTACCAGGGAGAAGGCGCTGCGCAACCTGGCGTTGCGCACGGGCGTGGAGGACATCGACACGTTCGCGTCGATGCTGGTCCAGGCGGACCGCTTCGGCACGAGTATCGGCGCTTCGCTGCGCGTGATGTCGGACACGCTGCGCACGCGCCGCAGAATGCGCGCGGAAGAACGCGCCGCGAAGATCGCGCTGAAGCTGCTGTTTCCGCTGATCTTCTGCATTTTCCCTGCGCTCATGACGGTACTGATGGGGCCCGCGTTCATTCACATTTACCGCGTGCTGCTGCCCACACTCGGTGCGTGAGGGCATGTATGAGCAACGGCGCCATGCAGCGCAAAGAAAACGGCAGCGCGCACAGGGGACAACAAATGAACCATAAAACAAGGGACTTTCCTGCACGGGCGGGAGCGGAGCCGGCGGCTTGCGCTGACGTGCCGCCTCTTCAACCCAGCAGAGGCGCAGGCGACATGCAGCGCCGGCAGCGTCGGCTCGCCGCGGCGCGTACCGAGCGTAACGGGCCCGCACGGCGTACCGCGCGTGCATTGGCTGCTTCGCGCAGACGCGGGACGCGCCGCCAGGCAGGTGTCGCCGTGGTCGAGTTCGGCCTGATTCTGCCTCTGCTGTTGCTGCTCGTGTTCGGTATGGTCGAGTTCAGCATTGCGCTTTACGACAAGGCCGTCATCACCAACGCGAGCCGGGAAGCAGCACGCGCCGGCGTCATGTACAAGGTGCCGCCGCTCACGCCCGCGCAGATCACCACGGTCGCGCAAAACTATGCGTCCACGTATCTGATCACCTTCGGGACGTCGACGCCGGTGAGCGTGGCGGTGGATCAATCGTCCGGCACGACGACAGGCCAGCCGCTCAAAGTGACGCTCACGTATTCGTATAGCGGCGTCGGACTCGGCTCGATCGTCACTCAGCTGGTGGGCTCGGTGCCGATCACCGCCGTGACCACGATGAACTACGAATAGCGGGCGGCTAACAGGTACCGGCTAAGAGGTCCCGGCGAACGGCTAGCGGCAGACGCGCGGCCACAACCGGCGCAATCCACATGCGATGGAGGTCCAACATGCAAACCAGAAAAGTCCATGAACCGGCGCTTGGTCACCAACGCGGCGCGGTCGCCGTGATGACCGCGTTGTGCCTGACTGTGCTGATCGGTACCACGGCACTCGCGGTCGACCTGGGCCGCGCGTGGGTGGTACGCAACGAACTGCAAAACGCCGCCGACGCCGCCGCGCTCGCGGGCGCTGGCTCTCTCGGGCCGAACTACGCGAGCCCGAACTGGACCCAGGCGCAAACCAAGGCGCAATCCGCGATCACGTTGAACAAGACCGAGGGCACCTCGCTTTTGACAGCCCAGGTCCAGACCGGCTACTGGAACGTGACCGGCACGCCTGCCGGCATGCAGGCGCTGCCGGTCCCTTCGCCGGGCGCCTACGACAAGCCCGCGGTGCAGGTCACGGTGAGCCGCGCCGCCGGACAGAACGGCGGACCGCTGTCGCTCGTGCTGGCGCCGGTTCTCGGCATCAGCAGTATGCCGATCAGCGCGACCGCGGTCGCGGTCATTTCGGCACCCGGTTATGCGGGACCAGGTGCGCTGTTTCCCACGGCTATTTCGCTATGCCTCTATACCGCGTACTGGAACGCTTCCACCGGGCAGCCGGTGAACGATCCCGCAACCGGTCTGCCGCAGGTCTTCAAAATCGGCTCGACGTATCAATACCCCGGCTGCGCGGCGGGCGTGGGGTCCGGACAGTGGACATCGTTTCAGTACAACGTGCAGGACGTCACCTCCATTCGCAACCTGATCGCCAATGGCAATCCTCAGCCGATGAATATCGGCGACAAGACGTGGATTCAGTCCGGTGTGAAGAATACGATTTACAACTCGGTGCCCTCGCCCGCGGATGTGCTGCTGCCCGTCGTCAATTCGCTCAATACGGGCAGCCCCGTACCGATTGTTGCGTTCGCGCCGTTTCACATCGACGGTGCGGTGAACGGCAGCAACCCCTATATCTACGGGCATTTCATCGCTGGCTATAAGGCGCCGTCGGCAACCGGCGGCTCAGGCGCGGCCACCTATTACGGCGCCGTCACCGCCCCCAGCCTCGCACACTGACGCCCCACCACCACCGCCAACGCCGCAGCGAACGCACGTTCCGGGAACGTTCGCTGCGAGTATCAGCCAGGGCGCCCGCCATCGCGACGACGCAAGCCGATCGCGACCCGGGCGCCAGTCACTTTTTCAACGCTTCACGTAAGCCTTTCTTATGCGTTTGTACGCGTGCTTTTGCACACCTTCTATCCGGAAGGGGTGCACGAGCTCTTGAGCGGACATCGCACAGCGCGAGCGGCTACAACGGTGCCAGCGAAAACCGCGTACGCCGTCAGGCCTCGAGCCCTCACGGCAGGAGCAAAAATGCAGAACGCAGAACAGAACCCCACCCAGAAGCAGCAGAACGAAATGGCCGCAAAAAGTCCGGCGCACACGCCCGCGGCCGGCACGGCTTCCCCGGATGCGCACACGCAGGCGAAGGAATTCGGCAGTACCGGCAATGCCGGCTCCGCCGAGCCGGGCGCGCGCAAGGACAACGCGGCCAATCTGCCGCCCATCGATCTTGACGCGCTCACCTCCGATTCGCCCGACCCGCTGCAGCGGGCGAAAAGCCGCACCGTTTCCGTGGATACGGCGAACACGGCGTCTATGGACAACACCGTCGACACCGACGGCAAAAACCTGGAAGCGAGGAAAGACGAGTCGGCGTGGCACGACAACGTGATCTCGTCGAACGCGACGCTTGAGAACAATGTGCCCGCCCCTGCAACGGGGCTTGGCGGCATCGACAGCCGCGCGGGAGGTAATCTGCCGCTCGTTGCGGCGCGCGACGGCTGGCAGGTGACATATCGCGGCACCGTGTACGTCGAGCGGAGAAACGGCTCGCTCGCCGAGCACGTCATTCAGTTCGACGCGCGGCGCGAAGACGACGAAAGAGAAACGTAAGCGCGGGCGCCGACACGCCGCGACGAACCGTCGCCCGGAACGCATGTCATGTCTGGTCACATAGGGGCAAATCAGTTCACACGCTCGGGCGTCGCGAGACAAGGCATGGCCCTTGCGCCAATTCTTCGCCGGTCACACGGAACACCTTGCGACATGCAAGGAACGCCTGTCGCCTGCCGGCGCGCAAGTTCGAAAGGGGCATCATGGAACTCGTCGAGCACGGCGATCGGGGGCGCGCAAGACGCGTACGCGGGCGGCGGCATTCGCGCATCCTGTCGCGCTATGCGGGCCGGCCGATACACCTCATCTGGCGCTATGTCGCGCGCCGCAAGGTGGCGCATGTCATCGTGCTTGCGAGCGTGGTGGCCGCAGTCGGTTTTGCGCTCGCTTCGCAATACGGCATTCGCAATCTGATCGACGCGCTGCCCCAGGGACGCGCTCATCCGCAGAGCGTCGCGTATGCATTCGTCGTGCTGGTCGCTCTCATCTTCGCGGACAACCTGATGTGGCGCGTCGCCGGCTGGGTCTCCTCACGCGCTTTCGTGCGCGTGACGGGCGACATCCGCCAGGACATGTTCGGCTATCTGATGGGCCACGCCCCGACGTTTTTCGCGGACAAACAACCGGGCGTGCTGTCGAGCCGCGTGTCGGCTACGGCAAACGCCGTGTATGTGATCGAAAACACGGTTGCATGGACCGCCTTGCCGCCCACGCTTACCGTGATCGGCGCGATCGTCATGGTGGCCACGGTCAGCTTGCCGATGAGCATTGCGCTCGTCGCGATCTCCGCGCTGCTGAGCGCGTGCCTCTTCTGGCTCGCGCGCAAAGGCACCTCGCGGCATGAAGCGTTCGCGAGCCAGGCGGCTTCGGTGGACGGCGAGCTTGTCGATGTGATCGGCAACATGGGGCTGGTGCGCGCGTTCAGCGCGGTGCCCGCGGAATTGCGGCGCTTCGACGGACATCTGGAAGCCGAGGCCACCGCGCGCAAGCGCAGCCTGCTGTATCTGGAGAAGCTGCGCATTGTGCATGCATTTGCCACCGCGTTGCTCTCGGCGGCTCTGCTCGGCTGGACTCTCTGGCTCTGGACGCAAGGTAGGGCAAGCACGGGCGACGTGGTCCTCGTGGGCTCGCTCGGCTTCGCGATTTTGCATGGTTCACGCGACGTCGCCGTTGCGTTCGTCGATTTGACGCAGCACGTGGCGCGTCTCGCGGAAGCGTCGCAAACACTGCTAATGCCCTATTCGATGCCCGAGCCGCCCAAGGCCATACCGCTCGTCGTGCGCGAGGCGACAATCGACTTCGAATCCGTTTCGTTCGCTTATCCGGGCCGCAAGCGCGTGTTGAGCGACCTGACACTGCATATCGAAGCGGGCGAGCGCGTGGGCCTGGTCGGGCCGTCCGGCGCCGGAAAGTCGACGGTGCTTGCGCTATTGCAGCATTTCTACGAGCCCGCCAATGGGTGCGTGCGCATTTCAGGCCAGGACATCTCGTACGTGACGCTGGAAAGTCTGCAGGCGGCGATTTCCGTCGTGCCGCAGGACGTCACGCTGCTGCACCGATCGCTGCTCGATAACATCCGCTACGGCCGTCCCGATGCCACCGAAGCCGAAGTGCGCCGTGCATGCGAGGACGCCAGTTGCATGGACTTCATCGCCGCATTGCCGGACGGCCTCAATGCGATAGCCGGCGACCGCGGCACCAAGCTCTCCGGTGGACAGCGGCAACGCATCGCGATTGCGCGCGCCATACTCAAGGACTCGCCGATCTTGCTGCTGGACGAGGCGACCTCGGCGCTCGACACCGCGTCGGAGATCGTCATACAGGCTGCGCTCGAACGTCTCATGAAAAACCGCACGGTGATTGCAATCGCGCATCGGCTTTCGACGTTGCAGTCGTTCGACCGGATCGTCGTGCTCAATCGCGGCCGCGTGGTACAGGAAGGCTCGCCCGCGCGACTGGCGCTTGTGCCGGGCATCTATCGCGACACGCTTGCACGCCACAACCGGCGCGCGCCGGCGCATACGCTGAACTGAAGCTTTCGGTCATTGCCGCGCGGAACAGACCCCGCAAGACACTAACTGTCCATGCGTTCGCCTTCTTTTCTGATCAGCTCGATCAGGCGTTCGGCAGGCAACCGGTAACTGGTCTGCTGCTGTACGCCCCATTCGGAACGCTCGGTTTCCACGAGCACGACGAACTTGCCGTCCGGGCTCGCTTCCAGGTGCTGCATGTTGAGCATTTCCTCGCCGGCAATATCCGTTTCCTGCCTGAGCGTCATGACACCCCTTGCGCCACATCCCATGCCACGCCTCCATGCCCTGTCGCCAGCGATCCACGTCTGCCACGTCCGCATCGCCCCGGACAGATCACAGCAAAGCGCGTACCGGCAAGGCATTCGCACGCGGTTGGCGGATAATGACGACTGCGTGCCGCCGTTGCTGCACCGCATGAGCCGCTTCATGGTTTACCGCACTACTGCCCTCGCGTGGCCGAGGTCAGCATCGGGAACACTTCACAACGAACACGAAAAGACTTCGCATGCGCATCCCGCCCGTCAAAGCCATCATTGCTTTCGAAAGTGTGGCCCGCACCGGGAGCGTCAATCGTGCGTCGGAGGAACTCGGCCTGACCGCTTCGGCGGTGAGCCATCAGATCAGCAATCTGGAGTCGATCATCGGCCAGGCGCTGTTCTATCGCTCGGGCCGCGGCCTCGTGTTGACGCCGACAGGCGAGCGCTACCTGTCCGACGTGACAGGTTCTCTGGCGGATCTGAGCCGGGCCACCGAGCGCGCGTCGAGCCGCACCGACGTGCAGATTCTGCGTGTGCATTCGAGCCCGAGCTTCGGGCTCATGTGGCTGTTGCCGCGGCTGGCATCGTTTCAGGAAGCAAACGGCGACATCCAGTTGAATCTCGCGTGCTCGTACGAGGACGTTTCGTTCACGAGCGGCTATTACGACATCGACATCCGGCACGGTTACGCGAACTGGCGCGACCTGGAAGTGCGCACGCTGCGCAACGAGTTCATCGCGCCGCTCGCGTCGCCCTCCTATCTGCGCGACCACCCCGTCGACGCGCCGGAGGACCTGCTCGCGCATCGCCTCATCTACTCGGAGACGCCGCTCGTGCAGTGGCAGCAATGGTTCGGGCGCACCGGCGTCTCCGCCAAGCACAAAACTTTCGACTTCTCGTTCGACCGCTCGTACATGTCGCTCGAAACCGCGGCGCTCGGTCTCGGCATTGCGCTGGAAAGCCTGATGCTCGCGTCGGTCCGCATCAGGGAAGGCGCGCTCGTGCCGGTGTTCGACCATTCGCACGCGGTCGAAGTTGGCGCGCATCATCTGGTTTATCCGCCGCAAAATGCGGAGTTGCCGCGGGTGGCGCGGTTCATCGCGTGGATCGAGCGCGAAATCGGCCAGCAGAAGCGCGCGGCCTGAAAAATACCGCCGGCTCGCACCAGGGTATTCCATCATCCCAGCCATTGCGCGTGCCGGCTACCGGCCCGCAAACGGCCGCAAACGCACGCCCAGCAAGCCTCGCAGTAGCACGAGCGAACACCTGAAAATTTCTCAAGCACAGTTGAGCCGTACCGCGTTGATGGAGGCCGCGGGCTGCCCGACACTTGCGCCATCACATCAACATTCAGGAGACACGTGATGCTGCTCGAGAACAAGGTGGTTATCGTAACGGGCGCTGCTTCGCCGCGTGGAATCGGCAAGGCGACGGCCAAAGCGCTGGCGGCACAGGGCGCGCAGATCGTCATACTCGATCTGCGCGAGGACGACGCCCGAGCGGCTGCCGCCGACCTCGGCGCGGGACATCTCGGCCTTGCCTGCGACGTCACCGACAAAGCCGCCTGCCTGAGGGCCGCGAGCGCGACGCTCGAACGCTACGGCCGCATCGACGGCCTCATCAACAACGCAGGCATCACGCAGCCGGTGCGCACGCTCGACATTAGCGCCGAGGGCTTCGACGCGATCGTCGACGTCAATCTGCGCGGCACGCTGTACATGTCGCAAGCGGTGCTGCCGGCGATGAAGGAACAGAAGAGCGGCAGCATCGTGTGCATGTCGTCGGTCTCGGCGCAACGCGGCGGCGGCATTTTCGGCGGCCCGCATTACAGCGCGGCGAAAGCCGGCGTGCTCGGTCTCGCCCGCGCGATGGCCCGCGAGTTCGGCCCCGACAGCATTCGCGTCAACTCGATCACGCCAGGCCTGATTCAGACCGACATCACCGGCGACAAGCTCACGCCCGACATGCGCACCGACATCATCAAGGGCATACCGCTTGGCCGCCTGGGCGATGCCGCGGATGTCGCCAACGCGTGCCTCTTCCTCGTGAGCGACCTGTCGACGTACCTGACGGGTATTACGCTCGACGTAAACGGCGGCATGCTCATTCATTGACTACAGCGCCGCCTGTAGGCGGGCCGTGTTCCTGGAACCGGGGCCAACTCCGGGGCCAACTCCGGGCCGACTCCGGGGCACATGGAAGGAGACAGACATGAAATCGAAATACAGCGCCTCGGCGATCGACGGCGAGGTGCTCGCGCCTGCCGACGCAACGAGCTTCGAGTCGCGCACGTACGCGAAGGTCAGCCGCCGGCTGATTCCGTTCCTGATGCTGTGCTATCTCGGCGCCTATCTGGACCGTGTGAACGTGGGCTTTGCAAAGCTGCAGATGCTCAACGATCTGCGCTTTAGCGAAACGGTCTACGGCATGGGCGCGGGTATCTTCTTTCTCGGCTACTTCCTGTTCGAGGTGCCGAGCAATGTGATCCTGCATCGTGTCGGTGCGCGCAAATGGCTCGCGCGAATCATGCTGACGTGGGCGGTGATTTCCGCCTCGTTCGTGTTCGTGAAGACACCTGCCGCGTTCTATGCGCTGCGCTTTCTGCTCGGCGTCGCCGAAGCGGGCTTTGCGCCGGGCGTGATTCTTTACCTGACCTACTGGTTTCCTGCCACGCGCAGAGCCAAGGCGCTGTCGCTCTTTTTCATGGCGATTCCGCTCGCCGGCATACTCGGCGGTCCGCTGTCGGGCTGGATCATGCATTCGCTGCAAGGCGCGATGAATATGGCCGGCTGGAAGTGGCTGTTCCTGCTCGAAGCGCTGCCCTCGCTTGTGCTGGGCGTCGCGATTCTGTTCTATCTCGACGACGGCATCGCGAAAGCCAAGTGGCTCACGGAGTCGGAAAAGAGTCTGCTGGCGCGCAACGTTGCCAGCGACAACGCGCACACCACTGCGCACGTGTCGATCCGCTCGTTCATCGGCGACCGCCGGTTGTGGCTGATGGCTGCGATCTACTTCTGCGTCGTGCTGGGACAGTACGGCCTGACCTTCTGGCTGCCGACCATTATCCGCAAATCGGGCGTTGCCGATCCGCTGTGGGTGGGCGTGTTCACCGCGATTCCGTATCTGTGCGCCATCATCGCGCTGCCGTTGATCGGCATGAGCGCGGACCGTCACCGCGAACGCCGGTTTCATCTCGCGATTCCAATGCTCGTCGCCGCAGCGGGCTTTGCGGTTCTGCCCACGCTCGGCAGCGTGCCGGCTTCGATTATCTGCCTGAGCATTGCGGCGGCCGGCATTCTCGCGTCATCGTCGCAGTTCTGGTCGCTGCCCACCGCGCTGCTCGGCGGCATGTCGGCTGCAGCCGGTATCGCGGCAGTGAACTGTTTTGCCAATCTCGCCGGCTTCTTCTCGCCGGCAATCGTCGGCTGGCTCAACGACCTGACGGGCCGCTCGACGGCAGGACTCATCTTTATCTCGACGGCTGTCACGCTGGGTGCGGGCCTCGTATTCCTCGTGCCCGCCCGATCCGTGAACCGCTGATCTTTTCCGAACTATTCCGACTGAATGCAGGAGAGCAAATGAACAGTCCATCCAATGCGTCCACGGCAGCGCTTGCCGAGCACGCTTATCGAATCCGCAGAAACGCGCTGTTAATGGGCGAGGTGCAAGGGCAGGGTTATATCGGACAGGCGCTCGACATCGCCGACGTGCTTGCCGTCGCCTACTTCGGCGCAATGCGTTATCGTCCCGAAGATCCCGAATGGGAAGAGCGCGACCGCTTCCTGCTCTCGAACGGACATTACGCAATCGCGCTGTATGCGGCGCTGCTCGAAGCCGGCATTCTGCCCGCCGAAGAACTGGAAACGTACGGCAGCGACGACAGCCGCCTGCCCATGTCCGGCATGGCGAGCTACACGCCAGGCATGGAAATGTCGGGCGGCTCGCTCGGCCACGGCCTGACTATTGCGGTGGGCCGCTGCCTGGGTCTCAAACGCAAGGGCTCGAAGTCGTTCGTGTACACGCTCTTCTCCGACGGCGAACTCGACGAAGGCGCCATCTGGGAAGGCATCATGTCAGCGAGCCACTGGAAGCTGGACAACCTGATCGCGGTGGTCGATGTGAACAACCAGCAGGCGGACGGACCGTCCACGCAAATCATGGCGTTCGAGCCGCTCGTCGAAAAGCTCGAGGCGTTCGGCTGGTTCACGCAACGTGTGGACGGCAACGACATCGGCGCGGTGGCTGCTGCATTCGACGCGGCGCGCAAGCATCCTGGCGAGCAACCGCGCATGATAGTCGCCGACACGCGCATGGGCTGCGGGGTGCCGTTTCTCGAACAGCGCGAGAAGAATCACTTTATCCGCGTGGACGCGCACGAATGGCAACTCGCGCTGGAAGCACTGGAAACCACGAAGTCGCAAGAGATCGGGAGTCACGCATGAGCAACGCAACCGTCACCAAACCGCGTCTGAAAACCTCGGCGATGATCGCGTCGATTGCGGGCGAAGGTCAGCTCACGCGCTCCGCGCCGTTCGGTCACGCCCTCGTCGAACTGGCGCGGCAGAAAGCCAACGTGGTCGGCATGACGGCCGACCTCGGCAAGTACACGGACCTGCACATCTTCGCGAAGGAGTTTCCCGAGCGCTACTACCAGATGGGTATGGCCGAGCAACTGTTGATGGGCGCGGCGGCCGGCCTCGCGCACGAAGGCGCGCAGCCGTTCGTCACGACCTACGCGGTGTTCGCCACGCGCCGCGCCTATGACTTCATGCACCAGGCCATTGCCGAAGACAATCTGGATGTGAAGATTGTCTGCGCATTGCCGGGCCTGACGACCGGTTATGGCCCGAGCCACCAGGCCGCGGAAGACCTCGCCCTGATGCGCGCGATGCCGAACATGACCGTGGTCGATCCGTGCGACGCGCTCGACATCGAGCAGATGGTGCCTGCGATTGCCGCGCATAACGGCCCGGTCTATGCACGCCTGCTGCGCGGTAACGTGCCGGCGGTGCTCGACGAATACGACTACACGTTCGAGCTCGGCAAGGCAAAGATGCTGCGCGACGGCGCGGAAGTGCTCGTCATCTCGTCCGGCATCATGACGATGCGCGCTCTAGAGGCCGCGAAAGCGCTCGAGAGCGATCGCATCGGCGTGGGCGTGCTGCACGTGCCGACCATCAAGCCGCTCGATACGGAAACCATCGTGCGCGAGGCAAGGCGCTCCGGTCGGCTCGTCGTGGTAGCGGAAAACCATACGACCATTGGCGGTCTCGGCGAAGCTATCGCCGCTGAACTGATGCGCGCAGGCGTGTCGTGCCCGTTCCGCCAGGTCGCGCTGCCCGACGCGTTCCTCGCCGCGGGTGCGTTGCCGACCTTGCATGATCGCTACGGCATTTCCACCTCCGCGATGTGCGCGGCGATCAAAGGCTGGCTCGACTGACTCACGGCAGTCGCATGAAACGACCGGCGTGGCGCGCTGCCTCGCGGCGCAGACCGCAGCGCGCCGCGCCGTCAGGCTTCATAATGCGATGATTCGAAGCCAGAATCACGCGCCACCATGATCGACACTCACGCAAAAGCCAGTTCCTCGCCCCGCCTGACCAGCCTCTCGCATGGCGGCGGCTGCGGCTGCAAGATCGCCCCGGGTCTGCTTGCGGACCTGCTCAGGCGCAGCGCGCCGCTGCCGTTCTTTCCCGACCTGCTGGTCGGCAACGATACCGCCGACGACGCCGCCGTCTACAAGCTCAATGACGAGCAGGCAATTGTCGCGACCACCGACTTCTTCATGCCGATCGTCGACGACCCGTTCGACTTCGGCCGCATTGCCGCAACGAATGCGCTCTCCGACGTCTACGCAATGGGCGGCAAACCGCTGATGGCGCTCGCCATCGTCGGAATGCCGATCAACGTGCTGCCGCACGACGTGATCGCAGCAGTGCTCAAGGGCGGGGAATCAGTGTGCGCGGACGCCGGCATTCCGCTCGCGGGCGGCCATTCGATCGACTCCGTGGAGCCTATCTACGGTCTGGTCGCCATCGGCGTGGTCGATCCGCGGCGCGTCAAGCGCAACGCGGGCGCGAAGGCCGGCGACGTGCTGATTCTCGGCAAGCCGCTCGGCGTCGGCGTGCTCTCGGCGGCGCTGAAAAAGGACCAGCTCGACACGAACGGCTACGCGGCAATGATCGGCGCGACCACCAAACTGAACCGGCCGGGCGCGCAACTGGCCGCGCTCGACGGCGTGCACGCGCTCACCGACATCACCGGCTTCGGGCTGCTCGGCCACACGCTGGAACTGGCGCGCGGCTCGAACCTGACTGCGCGCGTGCGCTACACCGATTTGCCGTGGCTGCCGGGCGTCGTCGAATTTGTCGAGGCCGGCGTGTTCACGGGCGCGTCCGGGCGCAACTGGGACGCGTACGGCAAAGACGTTGCATTGCCGGCGACGTTGCCTTCCGCCGCGCGCACGCTGCTCACGGACCCGCAAACCTCCGGCGGCCTGCTCGTGTCCTGTTCGCCCGACGCAGTGAACGACGTGCTCGCCCTCTTTCGCGCCGACGGTTTCGGCGACGCCCGCGTGATCGGGGAAATGGTTGCGGGCGCGGGGCGTGTGGAAGTCGTCTAAAGGTCAACGCAAGCGCGCCGGCGGCCGGCCTCGCCGAAAGGCTTTCGAAAGCAGCGCCCTGCTGCGGCACGCGACGCATGCGATAATTTCGGTCTTTCGGCGTCCTGCGGCGCCGCTTTGATCTGCTTTCGTGCGCCGATGTCGCGCCCTGGCTAGTGGGCCGGCGCTTTGGCGCCCTATCTGCTCCGGTACACCCTTGAAAAACCTCCTCGTCAGCCTCGACCAAGCCGGTGATTTCGATGAAATCGTCGACGTGCGCACGCCTCTCGAGTTCGCCGAGGACCATATCCCCGGCGCAATGAACGCGCCGGTGCTGAGCAATGAGGAACGGGTGATTGTCGGCACCATGTACAAGCAGGTCTCGCCCTTCGAGGCCACGAAGGTCGGCGCGGCGCTCGTTGCGCGCAACATTGCGCGGCACCTCGAAACCACGTTCGCAGACCGGCCACGCAACTGGCGGCCGCTCGTGTATTGCTGGCGCGGCGGCAAACGCTCGGGTTCGGTCACAACGCTGTTCAACATGATCGGCTGGCCGGCGCGGCAACTGGACGGCGGCTACAAGACCTATCGGCGCGCCACCGTCGAGGCGCTCGCCTCGCTGCCCGCCCGCTTCCGCTATGTCGCGCTGGTCGGGCCCACCGGCAGCGGCAAGACGCGGCTACTCGCGGCACTTCACGAAGCCGGCGCACAGACGCTCGATCTCGAAGCGCTCGCCGCGCATCGCGGTTCGCTCCTCGGCGCGTGGGCGGGTGTGCCGCAGCCGTCGCAAAAGGGCTTCGACACCTTGCTCGCGAGCGCGCTGCGCGGTTTCGACCCGGCGCGTCCGGTGTTCGTGGAAGCGGAGAGCCGCCGCATCGGCGCTATCACGCTGCCGCTCGCGCTGCTCGAAACGTTTCATCGTGGCGCCTGCGTGGAAGTGACGACAAGCCGTGAAGACCGCTCCGCTTTCCTGCTTCACGACTACGCGCACCTGTTCGACGACACCGAGTCGCTCAAAGCGCAACTGCAGCGTCTGGTCGGCCTGCATAGCCGCGAGCGCGTGGCCGGCTGGCAGAAGCTCGTCGACGAAAACCGGCGCGCCGAACTCGCGGACGAGCTGATCGAACTGCACTACGACCCGGCCTATGCGCGCAGCAGCCATCAGCATTTCGTGCAATTGCCGCAAGCGCTGAAAATCCAGTTCCGGCCGAACGACGCCGACGTCGTCGATCAGGCCCGGGCGCTTCTCGCGCAACTCGAGAGGCACTCGTTCGCACTCGTCTGACTCAATATCAACGTTTAAGAACAACATGCAACCAACCCTTCGCCAGCCCCGCGTCGCGCTCGGCTGGATCGTCTTCCTCGCGATTGCCGTCGTCGGACTCTTCTATGTGAAGTGGTTTCCGTATTACAACCGCGCGTTCGTCGCCGCGAGTCAGCACTCCATCGGCAAATCGATTCTTATGGGCACCTCGGCGAGCGCGCCGGGCGCGTCGTGGCAATCCGCTGTCGACTATGCATTCGCCTATGGCAAGGCGATCTGGCAGGCCATGGTGCTGGGTCTCCTGCTCGGTTCGGCGGTCCAGGCGCTGATTCCGCCGCAATGGGTCGCGCGCGCGCTTGGCCGCAGCGACTTCAGCAGTGTCGTGAAGGGCGGCCTGATGTCGCTGCCCGGCATGATGTGCACCTGCTGCGCAGCGCCGGTCGTCGCCGGGCTGCGCGCGCGCCAGGCCGCCCCCGGCGCGGCTATCGCATTCTGGCTCGGCAATACCGCGCTGAACCCGGCCACGCTGGTTTTCATGGGCTTTGTGCTTGGCTGGCAGTGGATGGGCCTGCGGCTCGCGCTCGGCCTCGTCATGGTGTTCGGGCTCGGCTATCTGGTGAACCGCATGGTCAGCCCGAAGGAAGCAGAAGCGTCGCGCGAAGCCATCGCGCAACTGGTCGCCGCCGACGAACCCGGCACCGCCTTCACGCGCTGGGTCAAGATTCTCGGCAACATGACGCTGCGCCTCGTGCCCGAATACATCGTGCTCGTGCTGATACTCGGCGCGGCGCGCGCGTGGCTCTTTCCGCACATCGGGCCGGATATCGACAACAGCGTGCTGTGGATCGTTGCGTTGTCCATCGCCGGCACGCTGTTTGTGATTCCGACGGCCGGCGAAGTGCCCATCATTCAGGCCATGCTGTCATTCGGCATGGCCGCCGGCCCGGCCGGCGCGCTGCTGATGACGCTGCCGCTGATCAGCGTGCCGTCCATGGCAATGCTCGGGCGCTCGTTCCCGAAGCGGGTTCTCAGCGTCGTGGCGGTGGCCGTGGTGATCTGCGGCGTGGTAAGCGGCCTGATTGCGGCGGCGCTGGGGTTCTGAGGTTGTGAGGTTCCGATGAAAAAGCTTGCGGTGTTCACGCTGGCGTCGTGGTCGGCAGCGGCGCTTCTCTACTTCGGCCAACACTCCGTGGCGCTGATCGCCGTTACCGGCGTTCTGGTGCTGGCGAGCTTCGATCTGCTGCGTCCTTGAGGCAACGTTAGACGCTCGTTGCGACGGCCGTGCAAAGGCGCGGCCGCTTTCTCATGCAACGTCGGTCAGTTCGAACGCAGCGCCGCTGTTTCGAGCATCGTGCGGCGGCGTGCGCCAATCCAGGCCGCGATGCCCGTGCCGATTCCCAACGTCAGCAGACACGCGGTCGGCACCAGCATCGGCGCGATCTGGCTGTGCGCTGTCTTGCCGACGTAAGGCATCAGGTTCTGTCCCGCGAAACCGCCCAGATTGCCGATTGCATTGATGGCCGCGACGCTCGCCGCGGCGCGCGCGCCCGAAAAGAAGCGCGGCGGCAGCGACCAGAAGCACGGGTACAACAAGGGGATGCACGCCCCGCCCAGACACAGCGCCGCAAAGCGCAGCGTGGCCGTGGGCAGCACGAGGCTCGATGCGAAACACACCACGCCGATGCCCGCCACCGTGCTCATCGCCCTCAGCACCACACGCTCGCGCTTGAGCTTGCCCGGCAACCACAGCAGCAGCAGCGTAGCGAGCGCCCACGGAATCATGTTGAGCACGCCGTTGAGCGACGACGACACGCCGTCGCTCTTGAGCAGCGTCGGCATCCAGTAAGTCACGCCGTAGAGCGACGTGGACATCAGCATGTAGGTCGCCGCGAACATCAACACCTTGGGGTCGAGCAGCGCGGCCCACGGATGCGTGGCCTTTGCATGGTCGGAAGCCTCGCGTCTGAGCGCCGCGAGCACCACGTCCTTCTCGCGTGCCGAGAGGAACCGCGCGTCGCTCACCGAATTCGGCAAGTACCTGAGCGCGACAAACGCCACGATCACGGCAGGCAGACCGGTCGCGATGAACACCCACTGCCAGCCGGCGAAGCCCCACGTCCCGCCGAGCGTGAGCAACAGTCCGCCGATCAGCGAGCCGAGCATGTTCGCAAGCGAACTGCCGAGCGTGAAGAAGCCCAGCACTTTGGTGCGATAGCTCTGCGGAAACCATTGCGTGAGGTAGTAGATGACGCCCGGATAGAACCCGGCTTCTGCCACGCCCAATGCAAAACGGAACGAATAGAACACGGGCAGCGAGCGGGTAAATGCCATCAATACCGTGACGACGCCCCACGTCATCATGATGCGCGCAAGCCAGGCGCGCGCGCCGAAGCGATGCAGCGCGAGCGTGCTCGGCACCTCGAACAGCAGATAGCCGATAAAGAACAGCGACGCGCCCAAGCCGTAAGACGCTTCGGTCATGCCGAGCGCGTGCACCATCTCGAGTTTGGCGAAGCCGACGTTCTGCCGGTCGATGAACGAAATCAGGAACATGACGATGAGAAGCGGCATTAACCGCCACGCCATCTTCTTCATGACCTGCTGCTCGAATGCGAGTTCGTTGGACATGGTTTCTCCGCTTGCCGCGTCCCACGGCGAAAATTGATACAGTCATATATATGATTGTATGAATCGCACAGCAGCGCCATGGGGTGATACCCGCATAGCGTGGATTCGGTGGGTTGAGTGGGCGGTCGATTGCGTGGAGGCCGCGCACTTGACGGCCCGCCTTCGGCGCGCGAGCGCCGAAGCGGCGTTCAGCGTTCAGCGTTCAGCGAATGTCGACCTGATACTGAAAAGTATCGGCCGCGCCGCGCGTGCTGCGCCACTCGAACGGCGCGCCGGCGAAGTCAGAGGCCACGCGGTGAACCAGAATCACCGGGCTGCCCGTTTTGATGCCCAGCAGCGTGGCTGTTTCGGAGGTAGCCTGTTCGACACGGAGAATTTCCGTCGCCGAGGCAACCATCTGTTTACACAAGCGTTCATACAGCGGATACAGCAGATCTTCGAACTGGTCGAGGGGCAAGGTGGCGAGCGCTTCGAAGCGCGAGCGCGGCAGCCAGATTTCCTCCGCGAGAACGGTTCGGCCTTCGATCATGCGCACGCGGGACAGATGAATCGCTTTCTCCGACGCCTTCATGCGCAGCGCGTCGCGGACTTCTTCGGCCGGTTTGACGATCTCGCGCTTGAGCACGCGCGCCGTCGGGCGAACCGGCTGGCCGTCGCGCGAGACGAAGCGAAAAAAGCGGAACAGCGACGAGTCGAAGCGCGGCCGCCGCACGAACGTGCCCTTGCCCTGCGTTCGCGTGAGCACGCCGTCGCTCACCAGCAGGTCGATCGCCTTGCGCACGGTGCCGGTGGAAACGTTGTAGAACTGGCCGAGTTCAGCCTCGGTGGCAATAGCTTCTTCGGGCGCCCACTCGCCGGCCGCAATACGGCTGACCAGATCGTCGCGCAATTGCTGGTAACGGGGCAGCCGGTCGTCCGGCCGGGACACGAAAGACGCCGTATTCATGAATTCATACAGTTATTCAGAGGAGTAACTACTGTACCGCATCGTATGGATTCGAGGGGAGCAAGGGTTATTACCCAATGACCCCGTGTGTCGATCGCGTGCAAAATTCGTATAGTCATATATATGAATACATGAATACGGGCAGCGATAACGGACGGAGATGGCCATGTTCAGGTGGTACAAAGAGAGCACGCCAGTGGAGCGCAATACGTTCTGGGGCTGTTTCGCAGGGTGGGGGCTCGATGCGCTCGACGTGCAGATGTTCACGCTCGCCATTCCGGCGATCATTGCGGCTTATGGCATCGATCACACGCAAGCCGGCGCGATCAGCGGCGTGACGCTGGTTTCCTCGGCGCTCGGCGGCTGGATTGCGGGCGCGCTGTCGGACCGCTTCGGCCGCGTGCGCACCTTGCAGATGACGATTCTGTGGTTCGCCGGCTTCACATTCCTCTGTGCGTTCGCACAGAATTTCCCGCAACTGCTGGTGCTCAAGGCGCTGCAAGGATTCGGCTTCGGCGGCGAGTGGGCTGCCGGCGCGGTGCTGATGGCCGAGACCATCCGCAACGAACATCGCGGCAAGGCAATGGGCGCGGTGCAAAGCGCATGGGCCGTTGGCTGGGGCGCCGCGGTGCTGGTGTATGCCGCGGTGTTTTCATGGCTGCCGGGGGACAACGCCTGGCGGGTGATGTTCGCCGTCGGCTTGCTGCCCGCCGGCCTCGTGCTGTTTGTGCGGCGGAATCTGCAGGAGCCGGTACGCGCGGCATCGGCAGAGGCCGCTGTGAAGGCAAAGGTGTCCGCTCCCGGACAGGTGCTGCAGGTGTTCCAGCCGCGCGTGCTGCGGACCACGATTATCGGCGCGGTGCTCGGAACGGGCGCTCACGGCGGCTATTACGCGATCATGACATGGCTCCCCACGTTCCTTGCGAAGGAGCGGCATCTGTCGGTGCTGAACACTGGTGGCTACCTCGCGGTCGTGATCTTCGCGTTCTGGTGCGGATGCATGCTCAGCGCCTATCTGCTCGATCGCATCGGGCGTCGTCGCAACATCGCGCTGTTCGCTTTCTGCTGCATCGTCACCGTGCTCGGCTACGTCATGCTGCCGCTCACGAATACGCAGATGCTCGTGCTCGGCTTTCCGCTCGGACTCTTCGCCGCGGGAATTCCGGCCAGCCTCGGCCCGCTTTTCAACGAACTTTATCCCGCCGACATGCGGGGCACCGGCGTCGGCTTCTGCTACAACTTCGGGCGCATTGCGTCCGCAGGTTTTCCCGTGCTGGTCGGCTACATGAGCCACTCCATGTCGCTTGGCACGGCCATCGGCATCGACGCGGCCATTGCGTACGGGCTCGCCATGATCGCCGTGCTGCTGCTCCCGGAAACGCGCGGCAAGCGTCTGCGTGGCGCAGCGCCGGAACAGTCCACCGACGGCGCGCAAAGCACCGATACCGCTCATCTCACTTTGAATCCGCCGCATAGCCGACCATGAACGCATCTGCATCTTCACGGCCGTTTGCACAAAGTGGCGTCGACGCGCACGCGCACGTTTTCGAGCGCGGCTTGCCCCTGAGCGGCGCGCGGCGCTACGCGCCCGCATACGACGCAACGCTCGACACCTATCTGGCGCTACTGAACGCACACGCAATGACCCATGCGGTGCTCGTGCAGCCCAGCTTTCTCGGCACCGACAACCGCTACCTGCTGCAGGCTTTGTCCGCGCAGGGCGAACGTCTGCGCGGCGTCGCAGTGGTCGCACCGGACATCGCGGGAGATGAACTGGCGCACATGCACAGCCGCGGCATAACGGGAATTCGCCTTAACCTGATGGAGCAGGCGCTGCCGAACCTCGGCGCGAAGTCATGGGCAGCGCTGCTCGAGAACGTGGCGCGGCTCGGCTGGCATGTCGAGCTGCACAGAAACGCCGCCGATCTCGCGCCGCTGATCGACCGCCTGCTCGAGCGCAGCGTGCGCGTGGTGGTCGATCATTTTGGCCGGCCCGATCCAGCTCTGGGCACTGAGGATAGCGGCTTCAAGGCGCTGCTCGCGTATGGCAAGACAGGCCGCGTGTGGGTCAAGGTGTCGGGCGCGTATCGCTGCACGGCATCCGGCTCGCGATTCGTTGCGGATGCAACGAAGCAGCTTATCGAGCACTTCGGCACGCACCGTTTGATGTGGGGCAGCGACTGGCCCCACACGCAATACGAAACGGTGACGAGCTACGGCGAGACTTTGTCGATGCTGCTGGATTCCGGCCTCGACGCAGACCAACTGAATGCGATTGTTCGCACGACGGCGTTGCAGTTTTATGGATTCGAAGTTGAATCTGCCGCGCACAATGCACAGAGCACGCCGAGCGTCGCGTTACAACGCACGATTTGAGCTGGATTGAACGCGAAGCAAGAAACGGAAGCGACTGCTTTGACAGGACAGTAGACGAAAGCGAAGCCGCTTTCGTCTACGTCACTGATGCGTTGGTAGGCTCGATTGGATTCGAACCAACGACCCCCACCATGTCAAGGTGGTGCTCTAACCAACTGAGCTACGAGCCTGTAGAGGCGCGAATTATAGAGAGTCTCGCGCAACTGCACAAGAGCTGCGGGGAATTCATGCGATAGGCGTTCGCGTCGTTCAGTGCGGCGGATTCCATTCGGCCTGCGCGTCGAGTGGAAAGACCGGGCGCTTCACGTTTCTGAAAGCAAAGAGCCGATAGTCGGAACTCGTCACGCCGCGGCTGTCGCACTCCACGAGTCCCGCCGAAATCGGCTCGAACACCGGGCGGCAATACATGCGCGACTTCAGTAGCAGAAAACGCGCGCGACGCGGGTCGATGCCGACGCTTTCGAATACGCCGAGGTCCCATGGTTCATGCGTGTGCTCGGTCACGACCAGTTTCACCGTGCCGGTGTCCAGCACAGCGGCGCGGCCCATATGTGCACGTTGTCCTGTGTAAGTGGGGCCGCTGATCACGTACTCGCCGTCCGTCAAAGCGCGCACCACACCGGTCATTGCGAGCGGGGCTCGCGGCGTGATGGTGCTGCTCTCCACCTTGTTGCCGATCGTGATGGTGACCGTGCTGCCGACGCCCGCGGCCATCAACGCGGCTACCGCCTGGGGATCGCACAAGGGCCCGGTGACGATGCCGTCGAGTTTCTGTGCAAGCGCTTCCTCGAGCAGGTCCATGGTGTCGCACGTGCCGCCCGACATGCAGTTGTCGCCGTGATCGAGCAGCAAGACAGGCTTGTCGGCGCCTTTCGCGAGCGCGGCGGCTTGCGCGACCGACTCCGCGAGCGGCGCACTGCGGTAGACGAAATCCTCGCGCTCGTTCCAGATTTGCCGCGCAATGCGCTCGGCCACCGCGTCCGCCTGCGCGCGGTCCTTGTTGCCGACCACCACCACACTGATGCACGGCGCCTCGATGTCCGCGAGCGAAAAACCGGACAACACCGAGACTGCGAGCATGCCGTCGGCTTCGGCGGCGCGGGCGGCGTCCACCGCGCGCTTCATCGCGCCTTCGGCCGTCGAGCTGCGCAACGTGTGCGTGAGCAGCGGCGGCTGACGCCACGCGAGCACCGGCTGCGCCTCGCCACGCATGAGCGCGAACAGCAAACGCGCAGCATGCGCGCCGGTTTCATACATATCGACGTGCGGATAGGTCTTGAAGCTGACGATCACGTCCGCGTTGTCGATCATCTTTTGCGTGACGTTGCCGTGCAGATCCAGCGCGACCGCAATCGGCGCCGCCGGTAGCGCGGCGCGCACGCGTTCGAGCAGATCACCTTCGCCGTCGTTCGAATTCTCCGCGACCATCGCGCCGTGCAGGTCGAGCATCACGGCATCGCAGCCGGGCGCGGCGGCAAGAATCGCGGCGCAGATCGCGTCGTACGCGGCAGCTTCGACAGGGCCGCTCGGATTCGCCGCGCCAGAGACAGGCGTGACGATCTCCGCGCCCTCGCGCTCAGCGGCGTCGATAAACGCGGCCATTGCCGTCTGCATGCCCTTGTTGTCGTTGTACGCGTCGTCGCCGAAACTCGGGCCGGGGTGTGCGCCGTTCTGGCCGAAAGCAGACAACGGGGTCGCCACCGGAGAGAACGTGTTGGTCTCGTGGTTCATTCGCGCAATCAGGATTTTCATACGCTCGAGCCCTCCGGCACCGGCGCGGCGCGCACGCTTTGCGCGGCCTTCAGCATTGCGTGCAACAGCACGTTGCAGCCGGCTTCGAGATGATCCGCGCGGGCGTCTTCAATTTCGTTGTGGCTAATGCCGTCCTTGCAGGGCACGAAAATCATCGCGGCCGGCGCGACGCGTGCAAGATAGACCGCGTCGTGGCCGGCGCCGCTGATCGCGTCCATCGACGAAAGGCCGAGCATGTCGGCACCTTCCTTGACGGCGGCCACGAGCTCAGCCGCGAACGGTTGCGGCGGAAAGTACACAACTTGCTCCATCGCCACTTCGATTCCCGCCTGCTTGCCTGCGGCCTCGCACGCTTCGCGTAAGGCGCCGTCCACCGCGGTGAGGCTCGCGTCGTCGGCGGCTCGCAGGTCGACGGTCAGCTTGACGCGACCTGGAATCACATTGCGCGAGTTCGGATGCACGTCGACCCAGCCGACCGTGCCACGCCCATGCGGCGCATGATCGAGCGCGATGCGGTTCACCGCGTGAATCAGATCCGCGGCGACAAGCAGCGCATCGCGGCGCAATGCCATCGGCGTGGGCCCCGCATGCGCTTCCATACCCTGCACCGTCACGTCGTACCAGCGCTGGCCGAGCGCGCCCTGCACGATGCCGATGGTTTTGTCGTGCGCTTCCAGCACCGGGCCCTGCTCGATGTGCGCCTCGAAATACGCGGCAACAGCATGCGGTTCTCTGTTTTCGCCGACATAGCCGATAGCCGCCAATGCATCGCGCACCGAGATGCCGTCGCGGTCGCACTGAGCGAGCGCATGCTCGAGCGTGAAGGCGCCTGCGAACACACCGGAGCCCATCATCACCGGAACGAAGCGCGAGCCCTCCTCGTTGGTCCACACCGCTACTTCCAGCGGTGCGAGCGTGGTCACGTTGGCGTCGCTCAGTGTGCGCAGGACTTCCAGGCCCGCGAGTACGCCGTAGTTGCCGTCGAATTTGCCGCCGGTCGGTTGCGTGTCAATGTGACTGCCTGTCATGACAGGCGGCAGGTCGTCGCGCAAACCTGCGCGGCGGGCGAAGATGTTGCCGATCGCGTCGACCCGCACCGTGCAGCCGATTTCCTTCGCCCACGCGACGAACCGGTCACGCGCGAGGCGATCCAGTTCGGTAAGCGCGAGCCGGCACACCCCGCCTTTATCCGTCGCGCCGATCTGCGCGAGTTGCATGAGGCTGTTCCAGAGCCGGTTGCCGTCCACGCGCAAACGAGCAAGAGACTCGCTGCTTTGAGAGTGATGAGCTTGCATCAATGCTTCCTCATAATGAAGTCGACGCAGGCTCAGACCACGCCGACGCCGAGATAGCGGTCCTTGATCGAATCGTCGGCGGCAAACGACGCGTTGTCGCCCGAATAAACGATCGTTCCCTGTTCGATGATGTAGTGGCGATCCGCCAGTTGCGTGCAGACTTCGAGGTTCTGCTCGACGAGCAGAATCGCGACGCCCGCCTCGCGAATCAGCTTGAGCTGCGCGACGATTTCTTCGACGATCACCGGCGCGAGACCTTCGACGGGTTCGTCCAGCATCAACAAACGCGGGTGATTCATCAGCGCGCGGCCGATGGCGAGCATCTGCTGTTCGCCGCCCGAAAGCTGTCCGCCTCCGTTTGTGCGCCGCTCCTTGAGCCGCGGGAAAATGCGGTAGATGTCCTCCAACTGCCAGGGCGAGTGCTTGCGCGCGCCAAGCCGCAGGTTCTCTTCGACGCTGAGCAACCGGAAAATGCCGCGATGCTCAGGCACGAAGCACACGCCGCGCGAAGCGATTCTGTGCGGCTGCAGCCCGCTTATCGTCGTGCCGTTGAACGTCACGCGACCGTTTTTCGCCGCGACGATGCCGGCAATCGCCTTTAACGTGGTGGATTTGCCCGCGCCGTTGCGGCCGAGCAGCGTGACGGTCTCGCCCTCACCGATCTGCAGCGAAACGCCTTGCAGTATGTGACTTTTGCCGTAATAGCCGTGAATGTCCTGCACGTCGAGAATCATGCGCGGCCTCCGGTGATCATGTTGCCGAGATAGGCGCTGCGTACGCGCTCGTCGCCGCGAATCTCGTCGGGCCGGCCTTCCACCAGCACGCGGCCTTGCTGCATGACGGTGATCGTGTCGGAGATGTCCATCACAATGCCCATGTTGTGCTCGATCAGCACGACGGTGTAGTTGTCGCGCAAACTACGGATCAGTTGCTTCATCTCGTCGAGATCGTCGATGCCCATGCCGGAGGTCGGTTCGTCGAGAAAGATCGCCTTGGGTCGCGCGGCGAGCGCCATGCCCACTTCGAGCCGCCGCTGCTGGCCGTGCGACAGCGCTCCCGCCGCGACCTCGCTGAAGCGCTGTAATGCAAGGCGTTCGAGCACGCCGTCGACCGTATCGGCGTGCGCCAGTGCGCCGCCCGGCGGCGTCCATGCATTGAGCGCGCGCTTCGCGTCGACACCTTGCGCGGCGAGCCGCAGGTTTTCGCGTACGCTCAGGTTGGCGAACAGGCTCGTCACCTGGAACGATCTCGCGATGCCGCCGCGCACGCGCTTGTGGTCGGGCTCATGCGTCACGTCGTGGCCGTCGAAGACAATCGTGCCCGCCGTGATCGGCACCGTGCCGGTCAGCACGTGAAAGAGCGTGGTCTTGCCCGCGCCGTTCGGGCCGATCACCGAATGCACCGTGCGCGGCATGATGCGCAGGTTGACGTCGGAGAGCGCTGTGAACTTGCCGTAGCGTTTCACCACACCGCTTGCGTTGAGAATGGCTTCGGTCATGCGCGCTCCTTTGCGGTGTCGTCGCCGGCGTCGGTTGCTCGGGCGGTTTGTGCTGCTCCGGCTGCGCCTGCTGTCTGGGCGTTGCCTCGCGGTGCGCGGCGCAGCGCCTGCCAGAGCCGCTCGCCGAGTCCCCACAAACCACGCTGCATGTAGAGACTGACCGCCATCAGTACGATGCCGAGCAGCAACAGCCAGCGCGGCCACAACGTAGACAGCCAGTCGGCGAACAGCACGTAGAACGCAGCGCCGAGCACGGAGGCGAACAGATTGCCGGTGCCGCCAATCACCGTCATCACGAGGATCATTTCGCTCGTGTGGTAGTCGATGTTGGAGAGCGGTGCAATACCGGTCATCAGCGCATGCAGTGCGCCGGCGAGACCCGTCACCGCGCCGGAGATCACGAAGGCCATCAGCTTGAATCGCTTGACGTCGTAGCCGACAGCGGCGGCGCGCGCTTCGTTGTCGCGGATCGCGAGCAGCGTGCGGCCGAATACGGAATGCGACACGCGCATCATCAGCCAGAACACGACGAGGAACAGCACGGCGACGAATCCGTAGTACTGCCAGGGGGAAGTCAACGCAACGAGTTCTTTGCCGAACAGCCCGAGCGCAGGACGTGGAATATCGAGCAGGCCGTTGTCGCCGCCTGTCAGACTGGGCGTCGTGTAGGCGAGGAAGTAGAACAGTTGCCCAAACGCAAGGGTCAGCATGACGAAATACGTGCCGCGTTGCCTGATGGAGAACCAGCCGACCAGCGCGGCCGCCGCCCCGCCAATCACGACTGCCGCCAGCAAGGCGACGGGAACCGGCAACGCCGCTTTGGTCAGCACGAGGCCCGCGCTATAGCTGCCAAGTCCGAAAAAGATGCCCTGCCCGAAGGACAGCAGCCCCGTATGGCCGAGCAGAAGGTTGCAGCCTAGCGCGGCGAGCGCGAATACCAGCACTTCCGTGGCGAGCGAGCCGGAGCGCAGCGTCAACGGCAGAATGCACACCACCAGCAGTGCAAGCAGCAGGAAACGATAGCGGTGCAGCGCGAGTCGCGGCGCGGGTCCCGATGCGCGCGGAGCGGCAGTCGCGACGGCGGATTTCGATGTATCGATCACGCGGCTCTCCCGAGTAAGCCGTTAGGGCGCAACAGCAGGACAGCAGCCATCGCGACGTAAATCATCAGACGCGCGCCCTCGGGCCACAGCGTGCTCATCACGCTCTGCACGATGCCCACGAGGAGGCCGCCCACCAGCGCGCCGAGAAAGTTGCCCATGCCGCCTACCACCACCACTACGAACGCGACACCCAGCGCCTCGATGCCCATGAAGGGATCGACACCGCGAATCGGCGCGGCAAGCACGCCGGCGAGCGCAGCAGTTGCTGCCCCGAGCGCGAACACGAGGCTAAACACGCGCAATACGTTGATGCCGAGCAGCGACACCATTTCCGTCGACTCGCTGCCCGCTCGCACTGCGCTGCCCAGACGTGTGCCTTCCAGCACCCACCACAGCAACGCGGCGAGGACCGCCGTGAAGCCGATCACAAAGAGACGGTACTTCGGATAAACGAAACTGCCCCAGATCACCACGCCGTTCAGCACGTTGGGGACAGGCACGTTGTCACCCAAGGGGCCCCAGACGAGAATCGCGCACTCCTGCACGACGAGCGCGAGGCCAACCGTCACGAGAATATGAAACTCATGCTGCTGCGCGTAGACGTGCCGCAAAACCAGCTTTTCCACGACCCATGCCACTGCGCCCACGACGACGGGAACGATGACGAGCGCTGCCCAGAAGCTCAGTGACCACTGCATCGCCTGATAGCAGAAATACGCGCCGAGTAGATAGAAGGCACCGTGCGCGAAGTTCACGAAGCGCAGCAGGCCGAACACAATCGACAAACCGACCGCGAGCAGGAAATACAGCATTCCGACTCCGATACCGTTGACGATCTGCAGTAGATATAGGTTCATGGCTACCGTCTGAAGATTAAGCGAAACCTGAGTGCATTCGTGCGTGCGATGAAAGGCCGGCAGGCATCGCGCGCGCCTGCACTGCGCTGGTGGCGATGCATTTTTGCCGGGTTCCCATTGCGTTTGCTCTACTTGCTTTTCTTTGCTTCGGACGTCAGGTCATTTTGCAACCCGTCTTGTCGAGCGGCAGGAACGATTGTCCGGAGCTGACGATATCCGCGTAGTCGTCGGCATTTTTCATTTTGTTCTTCGCCTTGCCCTTCAGCAAATAGTAGTTTTTCAGCACCTGATGGTCGCCCTTGCGGACTTCTTCCGGGCCTGTCAAACCGTCATATTTCATGCCCTCGAGCGCGGCGACTACTTTCTTCGGATCGACGTTGCCGGCCTTCACGATGCCGTCCAGCAAGATCTTCGTACAAATGTAGGAGCCGGCAAAGCTGTAGTTCGGGTTCACCTTCAGCGCAGCTTGCGTACGTTTGACGAGATCGCGGTTCAGCGGCGAATCGATTGCGTGCCAATACTGCGCGCCGAAGTAGACGCCGTCGCACAGGTCGGCACCCAGCGACTCGAATTGCTCGAGACCGGAGGCCCACGCGACGAGAATTGTGCAATTGTTTTTCATGCCGAAGCTGACAGCCTGGCGAAGCGTATCGGACGACTGCGAACCAAAGTTCAGGATGAGCAACACGTCCGGCTTGGCGGCAACCGCGTTCGTCAGATAACCGCTGAACTCTTTTTCGTTCAGCGAGTGATAGCTGTTGCCGACGTGTTCGATGCCCTTGTCCTTGAAGACCGCTTTCGCTGCGGACAGCAGACCGTCGCCGAACACGTACTGCGGCGTGATGGTGTACCAGCGCTTTGCCTTCGGCAGGAGCTGGCTCAAAGGGCGCACCGTTTGTTCGATCGCACCATAGGTAGGTACGGACCAGCGGAAAGTGGCGTCGTTACAGTCCTTTCCTGTGATTTCGTCGGCCCCCGCTGTCGTGATGAAAACGCCGCCGGCCTTCTGCACTTCCTTGCCCATCGCCAATGCTTCGGAGGACAAAATACCTCCGGCGAAGAATCGTGCATTCTTCTGCTGCGCGATTTCCTGCACGCGACGCACCGCCGTCGCCGGCTTGCCCTCCGTGTCGAGCACGGAATATGCAAGCGGCTCACCGAGCACCTTGCCGTATTGTTCGATGGCGAGCTTCATGCCGAGGTCGGCATACTTGCCGTTGGCGGCGAACGCGCCCGACATTGGCACAGGACAGGCGAATTGCACACTGCCCGCCTGCGCAAATGCACTGCGTGCAACGAGCGAACCCAGCGTGCCCGGAACGGCCGACAGCGCGGCCAGCTTCAACATATTTCGGCGATTCAAAATGACGCTCCTTGGAAGAGACACGCACTGAACGACTGCGAAAACCTGCTGGCCGCCGCGGGGAATTCACCACTCGGGCTCTGTTCTATTTATCATGATAGATAGGTTAGAAGCGATCGTAGGTACAATAAATTCCAGTGTCAATAAGGCAAAATTCCTGGCGGCGACGCGGCGGCTGTTCGTACGCGACAGCCAACGTCGTCGCCCCCCGATGTTGCAGCACACAAAATGGGAGTCGTAAACATGGCCCTGGATCGAGCCAAAGCGGGCGCCGCCATCGAGATCAAGCAGCAAAAGCGCGGCGATCTGGTCGCGGAAGAAATCAAGCGATTGATCACGGAGAAGGACCTGAAGCCTGGGGATCGGCTGCCTCGCGAAGTCGAGCTACAGCAATTGTTCTCGGTGAGCAAAAGCACGATCCGCGAGGCGCTGAAGTCGCTGGAGGTGCAAGGGCTTATCAAGGTGACGACCGGACCGAGCGGCGGCGGCATGGTGGTCGAGGTGCCGCTCGACCGGACGTTGCAGCTTTTGCAGAACTATCTGTTCTTCAAGGACGTGTCCATCGACGACATTTACACCGTGCGTAAGCTGCTCGAGCCGGAACTCGCGGCGGGCGCAGTGCCGTACCTGACCGAGCAGGATTTTGAGGCGCTCGAGGCGAGCATCGCGTGTTGCGATCGGCCGGCTCCGCCCCATGGCGGCCAGGAGATCGTGCGGCAACGTCAGGAGGATGTGAACTTCCACGACATCCTCGCGGCGGCGAACCCTAACCCGTTTTTGCGCTTCAGTTGCGAGTTGATCAACGAAATGATCCGACAACTCATCGAGTTCCGTAACGACACGCCGCAGGCCGAGCATGAGCGTTTTGGACAGGCCAACGTCAAGATTCATAAGGCGATCACGAAAGCGGCACGCGAGCGCGATGTCGAAAAAGTGCGAGAGCTGATGACGGTGCACATGACCGAGGCCCCGCGATACGTGAAGCGGATGAAAGGGAAACTGCGAGGGCGATTGATCCTGGATTCGGAGATCCGGCGGCGCGTGCGGGCACGCAATGTCCCAGCGGCGGATTCTGATGTCGATGGGGTGGATAGCGGGGAATGAGGGAGGTGGCGGGTTGAAGGGTTGGGTGGTTCGTTTTGGGGACGTGGGAGTGGATGGGTTGTAGGGCTTGGGGCTTGGGGCTTGGGGCTTGGGGCTTGGGGCTTGGGGCTTGGGGCTGGGGCGCTGGGCTTCGGGCCTAGGACTTGGAGCCTGGGATGTCGGGTGTCGAGCTTTGGCGTGGGGCTTTGGCGTCGGGCTTTGGCGTCGGACTGGCGTCGGCTTTGGCGTCGGCTTTGGCGTCGGCTTTGGCGTCAGCTTTGGCGTCAGCTTTGGCGTCAGCTTTGGCGTCAGCTTTGGCGTCAGCTTTGGCGTCAGCTTTGGCGTCAGCTTTGGCGTCAGCTTTGGCGTCAGCTTTGG